>OGOY01002696.1_pt1 | contig 15217 bp, 7 predicted proteins | sample 1552811 | NCBI WGS metagenome assembly OGOY01 (sample SAMEA2580132, study PRJEB22360) | human gut metagenome | biome: human gut; feature: human-associated habitat; material: faeces | place: Denmark | collected 2008/2010 | reverse complement strand
CAGCCGCTCGGAGTAGGCTTCGCCCGTAGGGCTGAGCAGCAGGATCTGGTAGAGGCCGCCCGGCAGTTCGTCGCGCAGGAAGGTGAGCGATGCGTGCTGCGGGTTCCACTCCTTGTAGTAGCACTGCGTGCCGCAGCGGTGGACGAGGAGCTTCAATCCCTGCGGCCGCCACTTTTTAGCCGAACGGACGGATACGACGAAGGAGGTGTCGTTGGGCTCGACGCGCAGGACGAAGGTGAGATCGTTAGCTTCGGGCAGGTCGAAGCGCCGCGACTTGCCGCCCGATGTCTGGACGCATTCGGCCGTGTAGCGTCGGCCGGGCCGCGGCGTGAACTCGAACGACCCCATGCCGGCGTGGCGCGAGGCGAAACGCGCGACGGTGCGGCCACGGTCGTCGCGCACGGTTCCCGTCACCTGCCGCGAAAGTCCGTCCCTGCCCAGGGCCTTGAACCCCACGCGACAGGGCTGTCCGTCGATGAGGTAGCCGCCTTCGGGGAAGAAGGCCACGTCGAAGGGGCCTGCCGCCGTGCGGCGCCGTCGTTTTTCGGGTTGTCGGTAGGGATTGACCGAAAGGGGTTTCGAGAAGAGATAGTCGCCGCCGAGGTTGCGCATGTAGAGCGTGTAGGCGCACAGCACGTATTCGTCCTGCGCGAGCGTCGCGGGCAGGGGCAGGTAGCCGGCATAGACGCCGCCGCGTTGCAGAATCTTGATGCGGCGCACGAGCAGGTTGTCCGTCGTGCGAAGCTCCACGTAAACGTAACGGCTCGCCGTGAGCGGTTCGAGCGTCGCGGCGTCGACGCAGTGCGCACGCAGCCACACCGTGTCGCCCGCGATATAGGCGTCGCGGTCGGTCGTCACGTGGATCTTCTCCTGCGGAAAATTACGGATTTGCTCCAAAAACGGGTTCTTCTGCGCGTGCAACAATACCAATGGCCATGTGACGACACAGAGGTATAATATAACAAAGGACAATTTACACCGATTCATCACACAAATTCTTTCTCACAAAGGTAAAGTTATAAAAAAACAATAAAATATTTGCATTGTTTGATGAATTTTTATAACTTTCGAATACCAACTAATAAAACTGCTTTATTATGAAAACACTAAAACTTAAAAAAGACGTGGTATCCCGTCTTGACAGGGAGCAGAGTGCAATGGTTAAAGGTGGTGCAGGACAGACTACTATCATTCCTGCAACGAATTATTGTGCAGGAACTCAAAAAAATTGCGCAACAAAAGATCAACTGGGGTTGTGCGTATCTGCTACTACATGTAAGTCGGATAATGTTACAGCCTGTGTAGAAGTAAGCAAAAATGACTGTATAGTTTCAGGAGGAAGTTGTATCCAAACTAAATGCGATTGTCTGAACACTTACGTATTGACTTGCAATTGCGAATAGGAACCAAGCAAGTAAATTTTAGAAAGCTCCCCCTCTCGTTAATACGAGAGGGGGAGCTTTCTAATATAAGTTATGTACCGATAAAAGATATGATATTTTGTATCTGCTTTATTTAGATCGTAACGAACCAATAAATTTAATGAATTTTTCCTTATTTGTCACATGTTTTTGAAAATAATAAATGCCAAATGAATTTATTCTTAAAAACAGTTGCCAATATATCATTCTGGCTGTATCTTGTAAAAAGATAAAAGGAAACAGAATTACTAACTGAACAATCACCCAAATAATGAAACCGACGTTTGCCCCTTTTCCCGACTTTGTTTTTAGGACGCCATTATTTCCGCTGGATGCTCCGGCAGAAGATACGACCTTGAGTCCTGAATTTCGGGAAGCGCTCTATTTAGCCTCGCCGGAGCTGTATGAAGGTTGTGTATCGAAAGACCGAAAAAAGCAGACTAAATTCGAACGTTCCGTTCTGAAATACCGGCACCGGGCGATGACACGGTGTACTCCGTTCGGTTTATTCGCAGGATGCAGCACGGGAAAGATTGCGGACAGTACATCGATCGAATTACCGGCTACGAAGGACAACAAACGCCGCACTCGGTTGGACATGCAATATCTGTGTGCTCTGATTCAGGAGATCGAGCGTGACCCCAACGTGCGGGAGCAACTCGTATATTACCCGAATGACAGCCTTTATGAAATCGGCGGAAAATATCGCTATGTCGAATATCGCTATAAGAAATCGCAGCGCCAGCATACGGTTGCTTCGTTGGAAATCGACGAAGCGCTGGCCACGCTCCTGAACACGGCGGCAGACGGAGCGACAATCGAACAACTGGTGCAAGCACTCGTCGATGACGAGATAACCACGGAGCAAGCGCATGAATATGTCATCGAGACTATCGCCTCGCAAGTGCTGAAAAGCGAACTCGATCCATGTGTCGTCGGTGAAGACGTACTCGATACGCTTATCGATAAACTCTCCCGCCTGCAAGATGTTCCGATCCTGCAACCGCTCCGACAAATCCAGGAGCTTCTGAACCGAATCGACGCACAACCGGTAGGTACGACACTGCCGTTATATGATGAAATTCTATCGATCGTAAAAAATATCGGCGTAGGCTATGAGCCGAAATATCTGTTTCAGACGGACATGTTCAAACCGGTGCATCGGGCACAGGTGGATGAAAAAACCGTATCCCGAATCGTTCGTTTGATCGACTTTCTGGCGAAGATTACACCACCGAACGAACATCCCACGCTGCAAAATTTTATTCAGGCATTCCAAAGCCGGTACGAAGAGGCCGAAGTTCCGTTGGCTGTGGCATTGGACGGGGAGTTGGGATTGGGTTATCCGGTTTCATCGGGTAGCGGCGACGTCAATCCTCTGATTAACGATTTAGTATTTCCCGGCCGTTATTCAAATGCTGTAACTGTTACCCAAACTCCCGCCGACCGCATTCTGTTCGAAAAATATATCGAAAATGCCCGCAAAGAAGGCCACGTCGTATTGCTGGAGGACAAGGATTTCGAGAAACTGGACTACAAACATCAGTTTCCCGATACGATTGCCGTTATGTGCAGCCTGCTCGATAACGATCTAATCAACATAAAATCGGTCGGCGGAGTATGTGCGGCCAACCTTTTGGGGCGCTTCTGCCATATCGACGAGAGTATTATGGCTCTGGTCAAAGAAATCGCCGATTTCGAACAGCGGCAAACTCCGGACGTTATCTTTGCCGAAATATCGCATCTTCCCGAATCACGCATCGGAAATATCGCCTCGCGCCCGGTATTCCGGGCACATACACTGCATTATCTGTCGAATTGCGAACACGACGGAACGGATATTCCCATATCGGACTTGATGCTTTCCATTCGGCAGGGACGTCTGTTTCTCCGTTCCAAAAAATACGACAAAGAGGTCGTTCCCCGCTTAACGTGTGCCCATAACTATTCGATGAGTCCCATTCCGGTTTACCGTTTCCTCTGCGATCTTCAACACCAACGGATAACCGGCGGATTGAGTTGCGGTTGGTCGGGACTTTTGGCCGCTTATGATTATCTTCCTCGGATTCAATACAAGAACATTATTCTTTCGAGAGAACTGTGGAGAATCAAACAGGAAGAGGTCGAAGGGATGGATAAATTATCCGATTCGGAACTTTCCGTCCGCTTCAGGGAACTTTTACAGAAACGACAAATGCCGACGGAAGTCGTCATTCCCGACAGCGACAACGAACTCTATTTGAATTTGGAAGATACACAATGCCAACGACTGCTTCTGGAAGAGATCGCCAAACGCAAACAGATCGTATTGGAGGAATTTCTGTTTCGTAATGACTCCGGTATTGTCCGCCGGGGAAAAGACCGATTTACGAACGAGGTGATTTTCGCCTTTCATAAAAACGAGCAACATGATACAGAGAAAGTTCATACCCGGTAGCCAATGGCTATACTTCAAAATATACACGGGCGTCAAAACGGCCGATGAGGTTTTGGCGCATACCATACGGCCATTCCTTCGGGAACTGTACGCAGAGCGATGGATCGACGGCAGCTTCTTTATTCGTTATAACGACCCGGATTTTCATATCCGCCTGCGGCTCCACATCGACCGATTCGAGAACTACGCCCCTATCTTCCGGCGTTTCGAAGCGTCGTTTCAGCCTTTGGTGGAAAACGGGGCTGTTATAAGGGTTTTATGCGATACTTACGTCCGTGAAATCGAACGGTACGGGGCAGATACTATGGAGCCGGTCGAACGATTGTTCGGAACAGACAGCGGTGCGATTCTGGAATTACTCGAAAAGATTGAGGAATTACCTACGGACACGAGGGAAACGACCCGCTGGCAGTTGGCACTGGCATTACTGGATGATACGATGACCGCCTTCGGAAAAACACCGGACGAGAAAAAAGCACTGTTTTCCCGGATGGCCGAGAATTTCAAGAAGGAGTTCGGATTCACCTCGCATTCGTTCACGAAACAGATCAATGATAAGTACCGCCGTTACCGAGCGGACATCGAAAAAGCGTTGTCCGACCGCGAGATGTTTACGGATTACGAAGCCATATTACAACCTCGCAAGTCGGAAATCGGGAAAGTCGCTGCGGAAATTTCCCGAATCCAATCCTCCGGCCTGGCGGCACCTACGATCGACGAGTTGCTGGGCAGCATTTCGCACATGACGATGAACCGTTGGTTCCGCACCAATAACCGGCAGTTCGAATTGGTTATTTATGACTTTTTAACCAAGTATTTCGAGTCGGCGATCGCACGGACAAAGCGGCTTGCGGAAAAACAATGAAAGTATTCATTCCTATTCGGTAAAATGAAAACGAGAATCGAACATAAAATCCATGAAATAGCCGATGTGCTGTTTCGGGATATGAAAGACGGTAAACTCGACAACGAAGGCGTCGGGTTGCTGGCCGGACAGACCGGCATTATTATCTTCTGCAAACACTATCTGCAAGTATTTCCCAATTCGGAGAAAGAAGAAATTTTAGAAGGCTTCCTCGAAACGTATTTCGACAAATTAACCTCCGAAATAGGATTATTGACATACTGCGGCGGATTTACCGGCGCTTTGGAGGGTTTGAAATACCTGAACCGCGAACGGTTGTTGGAGATCGACTATTCTGATGTGGAGAAAAACTACCGGGAATTGCTGCAAACATTCGCGATAAACAGTATTCTAAACGGGAATTACGACTACCTGCATGGTGGACTGGGTGTCGTCAAATATTATTGCGACGACGCAGAGTTTGTAAACCGGATATTGGAGGCGTTGGAGCAAACCGCTGAAAAAGGAGATAGAGTCTATAAATGGAAATCTTCGCTGGGACAGGACAGAGGCGTCGGATACAATATCTGCCTGTCACACGGGATGTCGAGTATAGTATCCGTATTAAGCTTGTTGGAGAGCGAAGGGATCGATCGGGATAAACGGGATCGGATCATTACGAACACTTGTAATTATATTCTGTCCCAGGAGATCGACCCGCAACAACACGGTAATTATTTTCCCAGTCAATCATTAGAGAACGACCCGGAGCAAATAAATCATCAAAGTCGTTTGGGTTGGTGCTATGGCGATTTGGGCATAGCGACATCGTTGTGGCAGGCAGGAAAAGTGTTGCATCACCGGGAATGGCAGGAAAAAGCGTTGGAGGTGCTGCGGTTTTCGACTTCGCGCAGGGATTTCCGAAATGCCGGTATTATCGATGCCGGTTTATGTCACGGAGCAGCCAGTGTATGTATGATGTTCCATTATGTGTATATGCAAACCGGTGAAAAACGGTTTGAAGAAACCCGTGATTACTGGCTTGATGGTACCCTGGAATTAGGTAACATGGAGGGTGGCTTGGCCGGATATAAAGCATGGCATACAGTTGAGTACGGAGGTTGGGTAAATGAATATGGACTTTTGGAAGGAGTTGCAGGAATTGGAACAATGCTACTAATGCTTCTTACGAATGATTTCCAGCAAATAAAATGGTTGGATTTCTTTATGCTTAATTCATTATGAAAAAGGTGATAATATATTCATTACTTTGTCTTTTTATTTTGGGCTGCACCCGGCCGAAACAGTACGCCGACTATTCGCGGCACTCGGGTTTTGACCGTACGGAGATTGACAGCGCCACGCTGCGGAACCTCGAAGTATTAGGCCGCGTGTGGGGATTCGTGAAATATCACCATCCGGCATTTTCGGACGACCGGTACGACTTGGATTTCGAACTTTTCGAGTTGCTGCCTCTGGTCGCCGATACCGATCCTGCCGCCCGCAACGAGATATTGGCCCAGTGGATCGACGACTTCGGCAGGTACAAAACAACGCCCGAGAAATACGAGAAGATACTGGCATCGGATTCGGTTTTCGAACACCGCACCGACATCGGATGGATTCGGGATACGGCGACACTTGGCCGCGAGCTTTCGGAGCGCCTGGTCCGGCTGCGTTCTGCCGACCGAACCGCAGGGAACCGTTACGTGTCGCAAACGTATTACGAAACCTATGACCAATGGTCCCCCAATCCCTGTTTCGACGGAGAAAAACCCTATTACGACTTGTCGAATCCCGACTACGGCTATCGCCTGCTCACGGTATTCCGTTTCTGGAACATGGTCGAATATTTCTTTCCAAGTAAATACTTGACCGACAAGGACTGGAACGATGTTCTTCCCGAATATATCCGGCGTATGGCACACCCGACGGGCAGTTACCTGCGGGAAACGCGACGGATGATCGCGGAACTCGACGACAACCACGCACAATACGGCAGAGGAATTTCCGAATTGTTCGGCCTTTATCGGGTCCCTCTCAACACAGGCTTCGTCGAAGGGCGGCTCATCGTCGTAACGCCCGATACCGTCCCGGTGAAGAGCGAGCGGAAAGCCCCCTTTCAGGTGGGGGACGAAATCGTCGCTGTCGAAGATAAACCGGTCGAATATTACACGGCACAAACCAGGAAATTCATTTCCTGCTCCAACGAGAACGACGTGCTGGCAGCTACGGCCGATCAAATTCTGCGCACTAAAGAGAATCGGCCGCTATCGATCCGCTACCGCCGTGACGGGGTGACGAGGGACACGTTGGCCCAGGTAGAAGCTATATCCGGTAATTTCGATTACGTCTATCTGTTCAAGCATAAAAAGCCGGCCGAAATAATCAACGATTCGATCGGATATATCTATCCGGCAAAATACAAATATCCCAGCCTCCAAATTATCAATTTGTTAGCCAAGACCAAAGGTCTCGTTATCGATTTACGTTGCTATCCCACAGGGGAATTTGCTGCTTTCATGGGAAAATACATCGTGCCGGACAACATAGAAGCCTCCTTTTGTGAGCTATACCCCATTATCGACTTGCCGGGCATTTTTTATAAAGAACCTTATGCCTGGGGTACATCTCAAGGAGACAAATATGCGCATCCGATTGTAGTACTCGTCAATTCGAAGACGCAAAGCTATGCGGAAACATGTGTCCAATGGATGCAAAGCAACCCTAATGTGATCGTGATAGGCTCTCAAAGCGCTGGAGCCAACGGCAATATCAGTGAATTTATACTGCCCCGAGGAATACTCGGCGCATTTTCCGGGTTAGGGTGGTATTATCCCGACGGATGGGTGGTGAATCGGCAGGGCGTGAAGATCGACCACGAAATACGGCCGACCCTCGAAGGTATCCGGGATGGACGGGACGAAATGTTGGAGGCAGCACTGAGCCTAATCGAAGAGAAGACCGAAGAAGAGTAGGCAGAGCCGGACACAGGATGCGAAACGGCGCTGCGGGTATTCAATCCGCAGCGCCGTTTTGAAATATTCGTCCCCGTTCCGCCCGAACTTCGGAAATTACTCCACCGGTTCGTAATCGATCGAGGAGTCCTGGTCCGTACGTTCGATCTTCATGATTACCGGGCGGAGTCCGTCGTTGCAGGAACAGATCGCCACGCCTTCCTTCGTGATCCAATCGCCGAAATAGAACTTTCCGGCGCCGTGCGACAAGGCGAACACATACTGATAAACCGCCTTCCACGCTTCGTCGCAAAAACCTTCGGGCTTGGCATAGTCGGCATAAAAAACCTGACCTTCACGCATCATAGGACACCTCGTAAAGCCGGGAGCGGCATACTCTCGTGCCAATTCCTCGTTCAGTGTCCGTTGCAGGATCGTAATTTTACAGCGCTTCATAATATCGTCTTTCGCTCAGAACCCATTCTGCGGGGGGACTGACTTGCCGCCCGCAGACAGGCGTTTCAAAAATCAAGCCCGCACCTGCGCACCCGCCTTGCGTTCGAACTGAGCCGTCAGATTGGCCATCGCCTGCTCGATCATCTTGTCGGTCAGCGTCTGGGTCTTGTCCTCCAGTACGAAACTCAGGGCATACGATTTTTTACCTTCGGGCAGCTTATCGCCCTCATAAACATCGAAGAGCGAAACCCGTTTGAGCAACTTGCGTTCGGCCGCGAAAGCAATATCACGCAGTGCGGAGAAAGTCACCTCCTTGTCGATCAGCAGCGCCAAATCGCGTTTTACCTCCGGGAACTTGGAAAGTTCTTTGGCCGTGACCTTATTCTTACGCGTAGCCTTGATCAGGGCCCCGAAATCCATCTCCAGATAATAAACGTCCTGTTTCAGATCGAAAGCCTTGCGCAGCTTCGACGAAACGACACCCATTTGCACCAACTCCCTGGCCTTGTCGTTGAGCGAGAAGGAGAGTGCATCCCCGTAAAGATCGCTGCGGAGCGATTCGGACTTGAGCGTATAAAGGTCGAGCCCGAAACGACGCAACAGCTTCTCGGCAATCGCTCGCAGCGTAAAGAACGATGCCTGCTCCGGTTTCCGGTTCCACGAAAGGGGTGCGGCGATGCCGGTTACGGCGATCGCCAGGCGGAACTGCTCGGAATAAGCCTTCAGCGGCTCTTCCGGTGTAGCGGCCGTCGCATCGTAAAAGTAGCAGTTGCCGAACTCGTACAGCTTCAGGTCGCCGTTGCGGTGGTTGGTGTTCAGTTGCACGGCTTCGAGCATATTGAACAGCAGCGTCTGTCGCATGACGTTCAGGTCGTTGCTGAGCGGATTGAGTATCTTCACGCAATGCTCCGGCTTGTATGATGTAAGTCCTTCGTAATAAGCCGCTTTCGTCAGTGAATTGGACATGATCTCCGTAAAGCCGTTAGCCGTCAGGAAATCGGCGGCGAGGTTCATCAGCTTGTTCCGGTCGGGTTTCGGCGCGTAGGAGAGCGCCGAATTGACGTGCGAGGGAACAGGGATGTTATTGTAGCCGTAGATGCGGAGAATCTCCTCGACCAAATCGGCCTCGCGCGTCACATCGACCCGATAGGGCGGCACGGCCACACGCCATAGGTCACCCTCCTCGGCCTCGATTTTAATGTCGAGCGCACCGAGAATCGTGCGGATCGTATCGGCAGGAATCTCTTTACCGATCAGACTATTGACATGCTTTATATCGAGTTCCACTTTAAACTTTTCGATAGGAGCGGAGCAGATATCCGTAATTTCGGAGGCGATCTCTCCTCCGGCCAGCTCCTTCATCAGCAGGGCGGCACGCTTGAGGGCATAGACCTGTATGTCGGGATCCACGCCGCGCTCGAAGCGGAACGAAGAATCGGTGTTCAGGCCGAAGCGCTTGGCCGTCTTGCGCACCCAGACCGGGTTGAAATAGGCGCTCTCGATGAATACGTCGGTCGTCATATCGCTCACGCCAGAATCCAACCCGCCGTAAACGCCCGCAATACACATGGGTTTCGCAGCCGAGCAGATCATCAGGTCGTTGGCCGTGAGCTTGCGCTCTACGCCGTCGAGCGTCATGAACGGAGTACCTTCCTCGCAGGTTCTGACCACGATCCGGCCGCCGTCGAACTTCGCTGCATCGAAAGCGTGCAGGGGCTGTCCCAGCTCGAAAAGCACGAAATTGGTGATGTCCACCAGGTTGTTTTTGGGGGTAATGCCCGCTGTCCGCAGGCAGTTCTGCATCCATTCGGGCGAAGGGCCTATCTTACAATTCTTGACCGTAACACCCGCATAGCGCGGTGCGGCTTCGCTGTTTTTCACTTGCACATCGATCTTCAGATCGCGGTTATCGACGGCGAAAGCGCTCACGTCGGGCCATTGCAGTTCGACGGGCTTGCCCTGGCTTTTAAGATAGGCCGCCAGATCACGTGCCACGCCGATATGCGACGCCGCATCGATGCGGTTGGGAGTCAGACCGATGCCGATGACATAGTCGTCTTCCAGCTTCAGATACTCCCGGGCCGGCTGGCCGACTTTCGCGTCGGCCGGCAGCTCCATAATGCCCTCATGCGAAGCTCCGATACCCAGTTCGTCCTCGGCACAGAGCATGCCGAGCGACTCCACGCCCCGGATCTTGCTCCGCTTGATCTTGAACTCCTCCTCGCCGCCGTTAGGGTAGAGCACCGCACCTACCGTAGCGCAGAGGACCTTGAGACCCTGCCGACAGTTGGGAGCACCGCAGACGATCTGCAACGGAGCCTCGCCGCCTACATCCACGGTCGTCAGGTGCAGATGGTCCGAATCGGGATGATCCGTGCAGGTCAGCACCTCGCCGACCACGACGCCCGCAAGTCCGCCGCGAATCGATTCGATCTTTTCGAAGCTCTCGACCTCCAGGCCGATATCGGTGAGGATCGTCGCCATTTCTTCGGCCGACAGATCGGTTTTAAGGTAGCGTTTCAGCCAGTTATAGGAGATATTCATAGTATGTGTAATATTTTATTATTGACAAAGAGTAAGCAAAGGTATAAAAATATCCCGATTTTATCCCCGCAAAAGAGCGGTAATTACGAAGACGGCCAGCACCGTGCTCGCAATGCCGTTGAGCGTGCCGAAAGCGATGCCGATATTCCGCTGCCGTGTCGGGGTCACCAACAGGTGTTCGGCGACGAGAATCAGCGTGAAAAGCCCTTCGCCGAGCCACAGCCAGCCGTTCTGGGGGCAAAACGATCCGAACCAGAAAAGCGCCGCGACGCTCACGGCGTGCAACAAAATACTGAACAGGAGCGACACCCGTGCCGAAAAACGGGCCGGGATGGAGTAAAGGCCGTTCTTGCGGTCGAAATCGGCGTCCTGCAACGCATAGATGATGTCGAAGCCGCCGCACCAGGTCATCACCAGCAACGCCAGGATACAGGGCGGCCATGCGAAATGTCCCGTGACGGCAATGTACGCCCCCACCGGAGCAATACCCAGCCCCAGACCGAGCACCAGATGCGCCAGCGCGGTGAACCGTTTGCAATAACTATATATCAATATAACGAATAGTGCCACAGGCGATAATAATCCGGTAAGTAAATTGATAGTCGAGGCGGTGACAACGAACAGCAGCGCATTGACGATCACGAAACGGAGCGCTGCCCGGGCACTGATCTTTCCGGCCGGAATTTCTCGGTCGGCCGTGCGGGGATTGGCCTTGTCGATGCGGCGGTCGGCCCAGCGGTTGAAGCCCATCGCGGCGTTGCGGGCGAAGACCATGCAGAGCAACACCTGCAAGAGCAGCACCACCCAGCCGTACCTGCCCGAACAGTCCGAAGAGATCCCCTCGGTACGCAGCGCATAAACGAACCCGACGAGGGCGAAAGGCATGGCGAAAATCGTATGGGCGAACTTGACCAGTCCGGCATATTGACGTATCATTGTCGATTCGATTTTATGGTCGCAAAAGTAATCATTTTTTTCGGCAGCAGAATACGACCAGGGCAAGAAATCAGCCCCCGACAACGCCTGAAATCCATTGTTTTTCTCCGGAAAGATATTATCTTTGCACATTATTATATAAGGATTTCACTCGACAATGAAAAACATACGCAATTTTTGCATCATAGCCCACATCGACCACGGCAAATCGACACTGGCCGACCGCCTGCTGGAAAAGACCAATACGCTCAACCAGCGGGAAATGCAGGCCCAGGTCCTGGACAACATGGACTTGGAGCGCGAAAAGGGCATCACCATCAAGAGCCATGCGATCCAGATGGAATACCTGGCCCGCAACGGCGAAAAATACGTGCTCAACCTGATCGACACTCCGGGCCACGTGGACTTTTCCTATGAGGTATCGCGTGCCATCGCCTCGTGCGAAGGGGCTCTGCTCGTAGTCGATGCCACGCAGGGTATCCAGGCGCAGACCATATCGAACCTTTACCTGGCTGTCGAGCACGACCTGAAGATCATTCCCGTACTGAACAAGATCGACATGGACTCGGCGATGATCGACGAAGTGAAGGATCAGGTAGTCGATCTGCTGGGTTGTGACCCGGACGAGATCCTCTGCGCCTCCGGCAAAACGGGACTGGGCGTGGAAGAGGTGCTCGAAGCCATCGTCGAGCGGATTCCGGAGCCTCAGGGCGATGCGAACGCTCCGTTGCAGGCATTGATCTTCGACTCGGTGTTCAACCCCTTCCGGGGCATCATCGCCTATTTCCGCGTCTTCAACGGCACGATCCGCAAGGGCGAGCATGTCAAATTCTTCAACACGGGCAGCGAGTACGACGCCGACGAGGTGGGCGTGCTGAAGCTCAAGATGCAGCCCCGCGACGAAATCCGTGCCGGGGACGTGGGCTATATCTGTTCGGGTATCAAAACTTCGTCGGACGTCAAGGTGGGCGATACGATCACATCGGTCGAAAACCCTTCGACGGAGGCCATCGCCGGTTTCGAGGATGTGAAACCGATGGTCTTCGCGGGCGTCTATCCCGTCGAAGCCGACCAGTACGAAGACCTGCGGGCTTCGCTCGAAAAGTTGCAGCTCAACGATGCCTCGCTCACGTTCGAACCCGAAAGTTCGCTGGCATTGGGCTTCGGCTTCCGCTGCGGATTTCTCGGACTACTGCACATGGAGATCATCCAGGAACGCCTCTACCGTGAATTCGACATGGACGTCATCACGACCGTCCCGAACGTATCCTATAAAATCACCACGACGCAGGGCGACGTGCTCGAGGTGCACAACCCCTCGGGCCTGCCCGAAATAACCAAAATCGACTCGATCGAGGAGCCTTATATCCTGGCTCAAATCATCACCAAGTCGGATTTCCTGGGCAATGTGCTTAAGCTCTGCATCGACAAGCGGGGTATCATGAAAAACCAGACCTTCATCACGCAGGATCGCGTGGAGGTCAATTTCGAGATGCCCCTGTCGGAAATCGTGTTCGACTTCTACGACAAGCTCAAGAGCATTTCCAAGGGCTACGCCTCGTTCGACTACCACCGCATCGGGTTCCGTCCGAGCAAGCTGGCCAAACTGGACATCCTGCTCAACGGCGAACCGGTCGATGCCCTTTCGTCGCTGATCTATGCCGACCACGCCTACGATTTCGGACGCAGAATGTGCGAGAAGCTCAAGGAGCTGATCCCGCGCCAACAGTTCGACATCGCCATCCAGGCAGCCATCGGCGCCAAGATCATTGCCCGCGAAACGGTCAAGGCCGTGCGCAAGGACGTGACGGCCAAATGCTACGGCGGCGACATCTCCCGAAAGCGCAAGTTGCTGGAGAAACAGAAAAAGGGCAAGAAACGCATGCGTCAGATCGGCAATGTCGAAGTACCCCAGTCGGCCTTTCTCGCCGTATTAAAAATGGATTAGCTATGAAAAAGACGATTATCGACCTGTTCGAATCCTCCGTTGAAAAATACGGAAAGAAAACCTTCCTGCTCGAGAAGCGTCATCACGCCTTCCAACCCACGACTTACGCGGAAACCAGGGAACAGGCCCTGGAAGTGGGGGCCGGATTAGCTTCGCTGGGTATTCGCCCCAAAGACAAGGTCGCTATCCTGGCTGAAGGAAGCAACGGCTGGATCATCTCCGAGCTGGGTATCTTCTATGCCGGAGCGATCAGCGTTCCGCTGTCGGTCAAACTCGAAGAGTCGAACGATCTGTTGTTCCGGCTCCGCCACGCCGAGGTCAAGGCGCTGTTCGTTTCGAAACAACAGCTTCCGAAGATCCGCCGCATCCGGGCGGAACTGCCGGAACTCGAACAGATCATCGTCCTGGGACACATTCCGCTCGAAAGCGGCGAAACGGCCTACGGCATGCTCAAACGTCTGGGCCGCGACTATTTGGCCGGGCATAAGGAGGAATTTCTCAAAATAGGGCAGGCGATCCGGAACGACGACTACGCCACGATCACCTACACGTCGGGCACGACGGCCGATCCGAAAGGCGTCGTCCTGACCCACCGCAACTACACGGCCAACGTCGAACAGTCGCTCTCGCGCATCGACATCCCGTCCAGCTACCGCACGCTCATCATCCTGCCGCTGGACCACTGTTTCGCGCACGTGGTGGGATTCTACATCATGATCGCCTGCGGCGCCAGCGTGGCGACCGTACAAATAGGGGCGACCCCGATGGAGACGCTCAAGAATATTCCGCAGAATATCCGCGAAGTGAAACCCAACTTCCTGCTGTCGGTGCCGGCGCTGGCCAAAAATTTCCGCAAAAACATCGAAACTTCGATTCGGGCCAAAGGACGTTTCACCGAACGGTTGTTCGACTTCGCGCTCCGCACGGCCTATATCTACAATCAGGACGGCTACCACAAAGGCAAGGGCTGGCGGATCCTGCTGGCACCCGTCGTGGGACTTTTCGACCTCGTGCTGTTCCGCAAGGTGCGGGAGGCATTCGGCGGCAGCCTGGAGTTTTTCGTCGGGGGCGGCGCACTGCTCGATTCGGAGCTGCAACGCTTTTTCTATGCCATCGGGATCCCGATGTTCCAGGGATACGGACTCTCGGAAGCTACACCCGTCATTTCGACCAATTCGCCCAAGTACCACTGGCACAAGTTCGGATCGTCGGGCAAGATTCTCGAACCGCTCGACCTGAAAATCCTCGACGAAGAGGGGCGAGAGCTGCCGCGCGGCCAAAAGGGTGAAATCGTCATCCGGGGCGAGAACGTCATGGCCGGCTACTGGAAAAATCCCGATGCGACGGCGGCGACCGTCCGCAACGGCTGGCTCCACACGGGCGATATGGGCTATGTGTCGGAGGATGATTTCCTCTACGTATTGGGGCGCTTCAAGAGCCTGCTGATCGCCAGCGACGGAGAGAAGTACAGCCCCGAAGGAATGGAGGAGGCGATCGTTGATAAATCGCCCTTCATCGACCAGATCATTATCTATAACAACCAAAGTCCCTTCACCGGGGCGATCGTCGTACCCAATCGCGACGCCCTGCGCCGCGAGCTCGACGCCCGCGATATCCGGGAGGGTAGAGCGGCTGGGGGGGGCCCGCCGCCCGCGCGGCGCGGGCAGGTTATTC
>OGOY01002689.1_pt1 | contig 15236 bp, 15 predicted proteins | sample 1552811 | NCBI WGS metagenome assembly OGOY01 (sample SAMEA2580132, study PRJEB22360) | human gut metagenome | biome: human gut; feature: human-associated habitat; material: faeces | place: Denmark | collected 2008/2010 | reverse complement strand
CGCCCATTTCCGCAAGCTTGTACGTGATACATCGAAGATAATGAACTGACCAGATAGGAACGCAATTCATCATTGTCTTCTACAATTAGAATACGTTGTGAGTTTGTTGTTTCTACGGTATTCACCGGTGTGGCAGAAATATTGGGAACCGTCAGTTCAGGAGTCTGTTTCAACGGTTTGGCTGGTGGAATCAAACCGGCATTCTGAAAATGCTTATTACTTTTCGGGAAAACAATCCTGACAGTAGTTCCTTGATGTTCTATACTTTCCACATTAATCTTACCACCATGAAGACGAACTAATTTTCCTACCAGCATTAGCCCGATGCCACTACCCGTAACTTTGGAATTAATAGCATTACTGGCTCGGAAATGGAGCTTGAACAACTTACTCTGCTCACTGGATGGAATTCCAATGCCCGTATCCTCAATTATTACTTTCCAATAATCATAAAGACATATATAAAATGAAAACAAGTTCCAAATAAATATAGATAAATCATCTATATATCAATAATTTATATACGAGTTTTTATTTTCAGTTGTTTTCTACGTTTTCAGTTGCTTTGCTCTTTTTAGGTACATTTTTGTTTCTTGTTTGTTTCTTGATTTCGTTTTTTATTTGTACCTTTGTGATAGGAAATAACGAATAAAAGGACACAAATATGCCAAGGACCAGAAAGCCAATAAAAGTAAAGGAGCCGATTCGTCTTCGGACGAAGGAGTTGGCCAATGGCAGCAAGAGTTTGTATCTGGATATATACCGAAATGGTAAGCGGACATACGAGTATCTGAAAATGTATCTTATTCCGGAAACGGATCGTAATGCCCGCCAACAGAACGAAACGACAATGGCTGCCGCAAATGCAATCAAATCGAAGCGTATCATAGAGTTGACAAGTGGTGAAGCCGGTATCATGAATCACAAGGATAAGGTTTATCTGCTGGACTGGATGCAGGGATACAACGCGGCGTGGGGCGCGGGATATTGTGCAGATTGGGAGGGATGTTAGATGGATGGGCCAACAATCCGGCTGATGCCGGGCGAGCGTAGGCAGCAGCGCGTGCGCATCTATGGATGCGATCCGGCTGCACAGGTAATGGTACAGTCGGCGACCTGGGAGCTGCATGATTTTAGCGGTAATACAATCGCCCGAGGCTCCTGCGTGGTGTCAGAGGGTAATTTGCTGACGTTTATGCTGGCTGTGGACGATCCGGGACGATACCACCTGCTGCTAACCTGCTCGATCGGGCCGGAGATTTACAAGACAACTGCGGGGGTGATCGTGTGTGATTGTCATTGAGGATGTGCAATTAACCCCTAAGCGGGTGCCGGTAGGCGGTAATTATCTGCTGCGTGTGCTGGCGCACTATATACAAGATGGAGGCGATGATGTGACACTTACAAGATACAGATACCCGTTAAGTTGGCATTATGAGACGCGCACCAATCCAGATGGATCTTTTTTGGGGCGCAGTATGTGGGCGACAATTGGGGGTACTCCTCCTGCCGACCTAAAGGATCGAGCAATCGTCATGAGCGTGTCGGGCATAGATGGCGGGATTGATCTTGCTTTGCCGGTTTTTGCGGTGTCGATCCCCAGCGTAGACATGCCGCCGCTTGGTATGCAGGCCACAGTGGTTGATGGTCAACTGCGTGTTGATATAACCGGAGATGATTTTTTAATCGCCGCCGAAACGCTGTACAACGTCGATAAAGATCTATTCGCCGCCAATTTTAGCTTTATGTTTTCTGAGCTTATTGTCATTTTGGCGAGTGAAATTAAGGAGGGGTAGCCGTGGATACATCAGGGATAGCGGATATATTATCAATCACCGTGCCGATGATGGCGCAAAAACAAGCGCTTGCGGAGCAGCAGGAGACCGTCATCCGTGCTGCTGCCCAAACCCTGCCGGATGATGTTGCAGCACAAGCTCCGTTGCTGTACCCCGCTTGGGACTGGCAGTCCTGCAAGCGGGATATGATCGTCAATTACAACGGCCAGCTGTACCGGGTGCTTAACACGCCCACCGATAACCGCCCGCCAGATGCGGAGGGGATGCTGGCCGTCTACCGCCCGATTGTACCGGCACACGCTGGGACAATGGCTGACCCCATCCCTTGGGTGTATGGGATGGATTGCAAGGCCGGGCTGTATTACGGCTATGCGGATCAACTGTGGCTGTGCAAGTCGGATATGGCTCCTTGCACCTGGATACCGGGCACAGCTCCAACGATGTGGGAGGCGGTCACATGATCTACAGCCAGACAGCAGCAGCCCATATCTACATTGGGGTTGCAATCATATTAGCGATATTGGTCACGTCAATTTTTGGCGTGGCCTTATCAATTATATTATCAACAAGGAGCGATCAACATGTCAAAACCGACAATCTACATCGCCGCCGGGCACGGCGGGAGCGATCCAGGCGCAGTAAGCGGTAAATACATCGAAAAGGCGCTGACCCTCAAAACCGCACTGGCCTGCCAGAATTACTTGAAGGATTATGACTGCGAGACTATCATGGCCCGCACGTCGGACGTGGCCTGCAAAACGGCAGATAAGATGGCGCAGGTTGAGGCAAAGAAATCCATCATTGATCTGGTGCTCGAAATCCATTATAACGCTGGCGGCGGGGAGGGCTGCGAGGTCTACTACTGGCACACGCACGCGCCCTCGAAGTCACTAGCGCAAAAAGTGCTTGCTGAAATGGTGAAGCTCGGCCAAAAGAGCCGGGGGATCAAGGAGAGCAAGGCGGGCACAAGCTACAACTTCGGCATGTGCCGCCAGGCGGCCACAACGGGTATCCCCTCCATCCTCGGCGAATATGCGTTTGTAGACAACGCAAAGGATCAGGCGAAGATCAACTCAGATGCGAAGCTCAGGGCAGTCGGTGAGGCGTATGCGAAGGCGGCGGTCAGCTATCTTGGACTGCGAAAAAGGAGCACGGCGGGTGATGCACCCTCTACCAAGCCCGAAGCCATCGGCGTGGGCGATATCGTCCAGTTCGCGGGCGGGAAGGTGTATGCCTCCTCCACAGCGACGGCGGCAGCCAGCACGCGCGGCGCGAGCAAATGCAAAGTAACGGCAACCGCACCGGGCGCAAAGCATCCCTTCCACTGTATCAGCGAGGACGGCAAGGGCGTGTATGGCTGGGTCGATGCGGCGGCAGTTGGTGCACCCACAGCGGCCAAGCCCGTGGAGGTTGGCTGCACAGTCACGATCAACAAGGGAGCGGTATACGGCGGCTTGACCTCCGCGCGGGGCAATAAGGTGCCTGCCGCTCAGTTGGCCCCCAAAAAACATACGGTCAGCAAAATCCAAGTTAATAAAGACGTCCAGGAGGCGCTGCTCAAGGAGATTACCTCCTGGGTGGCGGTATCCTCCCTGACGCGCGTGTAAGGATGGTGGAGCAATGGAGCCGGTAGATAAGGCAGTTTGCGAGGCAAAGTGCAAGGTGATGGATGAGAGGTTTGCCCGCGACCTGCGCGATATTGACGACTGCAAAATCCGCCTGCAAAAGATTGAAGAGCTGACGATCAAAATGGGTGAGCTGGTGGAGGCCAATCAAAAGGCGGTGGAGGATCATGACAGCCGCCTCTGTGCATTGGAGCACCGCCCGTCCATGTGGTGGGATAAGCTGCTCTCAGCGGGCGTCTCCGCAGGTGTGGCGGCGTTAGTCAGTCTGATCGCATCCGTGATTGTGAGGTGAAAACGATGCGTTTATGGGTAAGCGTTGCGGCGCTTGTCAATGCAATCGCCCTGGGGCTGCTGGCGCTATCAACGTACATACCGGGGCTGTGGGTATAAGGTACGGAAAGGCCCTCCGTCGAGCGGCGGAGGGAAAAGTCTAAACTATGGAGGTAATATATCATGAACATCAACTGGAAAGTGCGATTAAAGAGTGGCCCATTTTGGATGGGTATTGCATCCGCCGTCATCATGGCCGTGTTTTATATTTTAAACCTTTGCGGCGTTGCGCCGGAGATCACGGGCAGCCAGATCGTGGATGCGGTAAGGCTGGTTTTGATGATTCCGGCCGCGATCGGGATCATCTCTGACCCGACCACCAAGGGCGTGCAGGATAGCAAGCTTGCTATGACGTATGACGCGCCTAAGGCGGATGAGGAGTTGCACGAAAAAAGCGAATAAACAAAACGAGCCCTGGTTTCCAAATGGAAGCCAGGGCTCGTTGGGTCTTCTATGCTGTTAGACAATGTCTTCCTCATAATTAGTACTCATTATTATCATCCTCCTATGCATTTATATTATATTCAATTGTGCTGCAATATGCAAGCGTTATGCAAAAAATTAACAACTTTGATAATGATTCGTGATATATGATAAATTTATACTGGTAAAAAACATCATTTTTTGATTATATTAATGCACACACCATCGTTTTTAAACACCCAATTTTTAAATTTTGCCCGAAAACGATCGTCTTTGTTGGTATTGGGCGTATTTTGTGAACAGTCAACAAATCCAAAAGGCGATCCTACTACCTTATAATCCGAATTGCTATCTGTAACCGAAAAAGTTAATTCAAACTCTTTGCAGGGAGCATTTATTCTCGCGGTATACACTGTATCATTTAAAGGCACGCGTGTTGTATACTCTATAATGATATCTGTAGGAGATTTAGAATTAAGATGAATCTTATTCATGGAAACAACTGTGCGACTGTTATATCCGCATTTATCTTCTAAGCTGTCAGATCCTGATTCAATCTGTTCTTTGTTCACTGTATAATTATCTCTCGCTACGGCTTTTCCGTTGAGGCTTATTTTGTTAAGTGTAAACACAACATATTTCCCAGAATCGAAAACGCAAGAACGAGCCAAAGGAAAATTATTGATTACACATTTATCTTCCACTGCATAGATTCTCATAACTTTTTTAATGGTTTTCTCAATATATTCCTTTTGAATGTCACAGGTTACTATATATTCTGCCCTGTTATAATAGTAAAACTCATTTTCCTCTATAAGGGTATTTCTTACACTAGAATACATATCAGAAAAAATCGCATTAGAGTTAAAATATTTTTCTGATTCGAGTTTTGATAGTAGATTATCTTTACTTTCTGGAACTAAGCTATCAATTATTTTATCGGATGAAATTATGTCATTAGCCATCCATTCATCAAGCATTTTATTCTTGTTTTTAATGTCAATAAATAGGGCAGACAGAAAAGACGACAGTATCAGCGAAATGAATACAAGTATAACATCTTTTAAGGTGTTCAATTTGGCTATCTGTTTCAATTCTAATGTCGAACTATTGCTCCGGATACTGTTATCAGCATAGGCAGCAATATTTATCTGCTCTTGCATCAAATTTGTTTGATAATTGATAAAAAAATAAACAGCTATAGCAAAAGCCACCAAAATAAGAGCGACAATCATATTTTTGTTTTGCACGCCAAATTTTTTACATTTTTACCTATATTCATCTTATCATCTCCCATTTATTTACTATAATAGTACAATGTTTGTCAAAAGTCAATTGTAAAATCCCAATTTACAGAATAAATTTTTACAAAATATTGTATTAAGTCTATCAAATTAGACAGTATCTGTAAAAGAGGGGATTTTACATAAAATGTAACCCCGCCAAGGATTTCTCCCTGGTGGGGTTTGAAGTGCCGATCTTCAAAGCCTATAATCGATTTCAGAGTTTTATTCTGTTTCCCGATATAAAGTAAGTTAACCGTGATAGTTTACAAATCCAACCTTTTTTGTATTACCAGCGGTATAAAGAACTACCGGATATCCATACAATCCCGCAATCTTGGTACAAGTCTCCCAAGGATCCAAGTACCCAATAGAATTTGTCCTGTCAGCGGCGTTGTCCACTGTACTATAAACATACTCTCTCGTAGAACCGTTTTTATACGTAGTTGGGTTCCAATATGGATTCGTAACGCCACCATTGTAGTTAACGAATCCAACCTTATAGTTACTAGCCTGACTTCCATAATGCGGCTCAATCGGATACATTACGATATAGCAACCGTCGTAAATACCTACTTGATACGCTGTGTCATTGGCAAACAAGGAGCCTATATAATTACTACCTTGTGCTTTACAAGCGGACACGGTACTATAAACTCGGGTAGTTGAGGCTTTGTTCCGCCAAATCTGATATGTAGCGCTAGCTGATGCAGATGATAATAATGCTTGGCTCAGCACGAAAATAAGGCAAAAAATTGCAACCAATTTTCGAAAGTGTTCGCGGTGTTTCATGTTTTTTCCTCCTTTAATTTGTTTTCCAGATAGGGCGTGATAAATCAAAGAGCTTTATCCTATTGAAATCACCTTCTTAATGCAAATACGATTTATTGTCTTTAAATTATCACCAATTTTTGAGAAAGTAAATAATATAACAGAATATTTTTTATTTTCTACATATATAACAGTATCTTACAATATTTAAAATATTGATTCTTATAGAATATTTTCATTGATGAAGATACGCATAACTATAGGAATGCACAATATTATGATATCCTTTTGAGTATAAGAAAACCAGTTTTGGATGCAAGCAAAGCAGCAAATAAAATTGTTATTATTTTGTTACTATCAATACAACTTTCAACGCGTTTTAGCAAAGCAAAGAATTTAAAAAATATTGAAACACCTGCGCCTACTTGTGTTGAACGATTAAATATTTTATGGTATGATAGTCTCCAACAGATCTTAAAATTCTTTAAAGCTTGGAGGCATTGAAAAATGCCTGTCGGCGTGAAGCTTCTCCTGCCGCAGGGAGAATCTCTTTGGGTATGTAATTATTACGATATTGTTTTTTGATCTGAACGAGTGAAAGGAAGGACGTTACGCGCTATGTACAATGAGATTCTAGATACCATCGGCTTTGTTTCCCGCTTTGATCCGGAAGTTGGCGAGGCGATGCAGAAAGAGCTTGGCCGCCAGCAGCGCAACATTGAGCTGATCGCCTCTGAAAATTTTGTTTCCCCTGCTGTGATGGCCGCGATGGGCAGTGTGCTGACCAACAAATATGCAGAGGGATATCCGGGCAAGCGCTATTATGGTGGTTGCCAATATGTTGATATTGTTGAAAATATTGCGATTCAGCGCGCAAAAGAGCTGTTTGGTGCAGATTGCGTCAACGTCCAGCCCCACTCCGGCGCACAGGCGAATATGGCGGTTTATTTTGCTTTGATTAACCCTGGCGATACCGTCATGGGCATGAATTTAGCGCACGGGGGCCATTTAACGCACGGCTCTCCTGTAAATATGTCCGGCAAATATTTCAACTTTGTTCCCTATGGTGTGAATGAGGATGGCTATATTGATTACGATGCCTTTGCAGAAGAGGCGTTAAAAGTAAAGCCAAAGCTGATTGTCGCCGGTGCGTCTGCTTACCCGCGCATCATTGATTTTGAGCGCATTGGTCAAATTGCTAAGAGCGTGGGCGCTTACCTGATGGTTGATATGGCGCACATTGCGGGGCTTGTGGCAGCAGGGCTGCATCCTTCACCTGTGCCCTATGCCGATGTTGTTACGACGACAACACACAAAACCCTGCGCGGCCCGCGTGGAGGAATGATTCTCTCAAAGGAGGAGTTTGGCCCGGCGATTAATAAGGCCATTTTCCCCGGCACGCAGGGAGGCCCGCTGATGCATACTATCGCGGCAAAAGCTGTTTGTTTCGGCGAAGCGCTCAAGCCGGAATTCAAGGCCTATCAGCAGGCAATCCTTAATAATGCAAAAGCGCTCGCAAACGGGCTGCTTTCCCGCGGAGTTGATCTGGTCTCCGGCGGCACGGATAACCACCTCATGCTCGTTGACCTTCGATCCCTGCATGTAACCGGCAAAGAGCTGGAGCACCGCTTGGACGATGTGTATATCACCGCCAATAAAAATGCGATTCCCAACGATCCTGAGAAGCCTTTCGTGACAAGCGGCCTGCGCCTTGGCACAGCGGCGGCTACCACAAGGGGCCTTCAGGAGGAGGATATGGATACGATTGCAGATTGCATCAAGCTTGCTGCAACTGAGTTTGACGCGAAGGCAGATGAAATTCGTGCCCGCGTGAATGCGATTTGCGAGAAATATCCGCTCTACCGCTAAAAAAGGGATGAAAACCGCCGGATGATTGTTCCCGGCGGTTTTTTCATAACAGGATATTAAAAAATCGGAGTCTATTTCCCCTTGTTTGAAAGGAGGAGTGCTGATGCCTGTCGCTTTGGAGCCTTTGTGTATTCAAATTCCCCAGTTTGATCTCGCCCGCACATTGGATTGTGGCCAGGCATTCCGTTGGAGCCGTCTAGAAAACGGCGCCTTTCACGGTGTTGCGTTTGGCTGGCCTTTGACCATCTGGCAAGAGGGAGAACAGGTTTTCTTCTCCTGTAGCCAGGAAGTGTTCGATCAAATCTGGTTTTCTTATTTTGATCTCAAGCGGGATTACAGCGCCTTATGCGAGCGTTTCCGTGCAGATGCTGTGATGCGTCAAGCGCTTGATGCCTGCCCGGGGATCCGAATTTTGCATCAGGAGCCGTGGGAAGCAATCTGCTCGTTTATCATCTCTCAAAACAACCATATTCCCCGCATCAAGGGGATCATTGGGCGGTTATGCGAATCCTTTGGCGAGCCTTTGGGCAGTGGAGACTTTGCCTTTCCGTCTCCGGAACGGCTTGCGGTGCTGGATATTTCAGCTCTTGCCCCCCTGCGGGCTGGATTCCGGGCAGGTTATTTATTGGATGCAGCGAAGAAAATTGCCACAGGAGAGGTTAACCTCGAAGCGCTTTCTATCTTGCCGCTGGAGGAGGCTCGAGCCTCCCTGCAAAAGATTCGGGGTGTGGGGCCGAAAGTTGCGGAATGCGCCCTGCTCTATGGATGCGGCCGGATGGATGCGTTTCCCATAGACGTGTGGATGAAGCGGGTGATGGCGGAATGTTATCCACAGGGGTTGCCCGCCTGCATACAGGGCTATGAAGGGATTGCGCAGCAATATCTATTTGAGTGGAGACGAAAGCGACCATATTCTCGTTAAAAAGGGACTGTTGCAAAATATTTCATCTTGCAACAGTCCCTTTTTTACATTTTTTAGGGAAAATAGTGATAGGCTTCAACGTGCATCCGGCGTATCCGATAAAAGCATCGGCTCATTGGAAACGGTATCACGTGAAAAAATCTTCAGAAAATTGGCACGTATTTCAGCTGTCTGCCGGTTAAAAATAGCCTCATCCCTCGATGCGGCAAAGAGCGTTGCCGCAGCAAACAAATCCTCAATCAGAAGCAGGCACTCATAGCGGCTCGCTTCATCCATTTCAAATTGAGGCAATTTCCGCCAGACAAATTGAGCAATCCCCAGCAGCTTTTCCGAACAGTCGGACGGCATATCCTTTTGCAGGATCAACATGACCAGCAATCTGACATCCGCCATATTCTCCTTGAGCGCCTGGATACAAAAATCCAAAAAATCGATAATCTGAGCTTTTTCAACGAAAATGATCCCGGAGTCTGTAAGGAGGGTTTCTACCTTCTGAACCAGGCGGTCCACCACCGCTTTCAGTAAATCTGACTTGCCGGCGTAATAGTGATAAATCCCGCTGGGAACCACCTTGGCGCGGTCGGCGATCATCTGAATTGTGGTGGCTGCATAGCCGTAATCGGAAAACAATTGTGTAGAAGCAGTTAAAATCCGCTCAATTGCATCCTCCCGCATCGCATCGAATTTATCCCGTTTGCGTTCCGTGGCCATTGCTTCTCGATTCCTCTCTCTCTACTGCTATTTACCATGTCTTCCTGCGATTCCCAAAATACAATTACCGCTCTGAGGCAGGTGGCGTTTCGCGCCGACAAGCATTTTTTGAATGCATCCCAAGTTTCATGCTTTGAAACTTTACGATCTGTTTGACGCTATTGTAGCATGTCGGGTGCGGGCGCTCAACATTTCTTATGGAGAGTTTAAAAATTAGTTACAATTTTATGCCGACTCACTTCGTATTTAGTGGAGAAATGGTAAAACGGAAGCTATAGGGCATGCTGCCATGCAGAATATAGGGCTCGCGCAGGCATGCCATACCGGGCATATCGCCGCCGACCCCGCACTGGCGTGCGTCCAGATATAGGTAGGTATTCCCCTCCCGCACCAGCTCGTGCTGGTGGCGCGCCTTCTCCAGCGCTTCCAAGCTGTAATGGTGCGCACTGAATTCGAACACCGAGCCTGCCAGCGCCTTAAAGCAAAGGCCAGAGCCGTCCTCCCTGCGGATTTCCACGCTCCGCACATCCACGCGGTTGCCGTTTTCCTGCGGGCGCATATAGGGCGTTTCCAATTCGGCAACCTTTGCCTCATACCGCCCAATTTTCGCGCCGGTCTTTCGATCGCAATACGTTTCCTGGAAGCCGCGGCCATACCAGCTCACCTGATCCAGCCCAGTAGGTAAAGTCATGCGTAAGCCCACCCGCAACAGGTTCAGCGCAAGCGAGGAGGCCGTGTGCTGCACCACGATCGTGCCGTCCGGCAGGAAACGATACTGCGTTTCCACCTTTCGAGTAAAGGGCGTAAACCATTTTACATTGACAACGGCCTCATTGCCTACGCCCTGCGTCACCGTTACGCTGCGTGTCCGCAGCGATTTATTAGCAAGCTTCCACTGATTGGAAGGATTTATCGGCGCAAATTGCGGAGCAAAATTAAAGGTGCCGATATCATTATCCGTCAACGCGCGGAAGAAGTTTGGACGCAAGCCTCCCCCCTGCACCAGATATGGTTTGCCGTCATAGGAGAGCGTCGTCATCACGCCGTCCTCAAACACAACGTTAAAGCGGCCGCCGCTGATATAAATAAACTTTCCACTGCGCTTGAATTTAATGGCCGGGCCCTGGCAAACCGAGCGCGCATCCACCTCTTTTTTCAAAATAAATTGATCCCAGGCGGTTTCAAATCCAGCCTTTGCCCAAGGGGTATCCTCTTTTGTGATAAAGGACACTGTTAAAACGCATTCCGCCGCCGGCAGATCCGTTAAATCATAGGGCAGCGCAAGCTCGGCTGAGGCGCCAGGCTGAATGTGAAGCTCGTTAATTCGCCCTTCCTGAATCGTTTTGCCCGCCGCCTGTATCGTCCAAATCAAGGAAAACCCGCTTAGGTCGGTGAAGAGGAATTTGTTCAACACCCTGATTTTGCCGCTGAGCAGGTTCTGCTCCTCCGTATGGATTGGCTGATAAACCTTTTTTACTTCATAATAGGAGGGGTGGGGCGTTCTGTCTGCCGCAATAATTCCGTTGGCACAGAAATACCCGCTCGTAGCGCCTTCGTCAAAATCGCCGCCATAAAGCCATTTATCTACGCCGTTCTCCTTTTTGTGGATCGCTTGATCAACGAAGTCCCAGATAAATCCACCGCAAAGGTTATCATATTTTTCAAAGGCATCCATAAATTCTTGGAAGTTGCCCAAGCTATTCTCCATTGCATGCGCAAATTCGCACAATACAACGGGTTTTCCTCGGTACATCTCCGCTGTGATCGGCTTATTATCCGCGGCAAGGGAGTTCGCAATATTTTCAAACATCGATACGGTAATTGGCTGGCGTGTGCCGAGTTTCTCCATCATCTCGCCATTTGGATACATCCGGCTGATAAAATCAGATGTTGTCAGGTCGAAATCCCCTTCGTAATGCACCGGGCGAGAATCGTCATGGTAGAGGATCGCCTGCTTCATATATTTGAAATTTTCTCCGTCTCCAGCCTCGTTGCCAAGCGACCAAATGCATACGCAAGCATGGTTGCGATCGCGGATGACCATGCGGCGTGCACGGTCCACGACGGCCTGCGTCCACATCGGGTTGCTGCCCGGAACATCCTTGCGGCGCACACCATGCGTTTCCATATCGCATTCATCCATCACATAAAATCCGTATTCATCACAAAGTTCATAGAAAAACGGATCGTCCGGGTAATGGCTGGTACGAATGGCGTTGATGTTCGCCTGCTTCATAAGGTTTAAATCCTCATAATACCGCTCACGCGGAACAGCCCAGCCGTGATCCGGATCAAAATCGTGGCGGTTAACACCCTTGAGCAGCACGGGGCTGCCATTCACCAAAAGCTGCTCGCCTTTGATCTCGATGCGTTTAAAGCCGATCCGAACGCTTTTACAGGAAAGCACCTGATCACCCTTGCGCAGCGTAAGCACTAACGTATAAAGGTTGGGTGCTTCCGCAGACCATTGCAGCGGCTTCTCAATGTCAGCCGTGAAAAAGCTGCGTGTATTGCCCGGCAGCGCCACCAACTCCAACGGCTCAAAAGAAAGCTTCGTGCCGCCTACTAGAGCTGCGTCCAGCACAATGTCTTCCACAGTCTCTTTGCCCCAATTGGCCACACCTGTCCAAACGCTTAGCGTTGCGTCCTGACAAGCTTCATCCAGCTCTGCCCGCGCATAAAAATCGCGCAGATAAATATCGTTTTCAGCATAGAGGTAAACATCGCGGTAAATACCGCTGAGAAACCACATATCCTGATCTTCGAGATAGGTGCCGTCTGAATAACGGTATACCTCTGCTGTGATAGAGTTCTCCCCCGCGTGAATCGCATCCGTAATTCGGAATTCCGCGGGCGTCATGGAGCCCTGTGAATAGCCGACGCGCTTGCCATTGATATAAAGGAAAAACGCGGACTTTACCGCCCCGAAATGAATGAAAATCTGCTTGCCCTTCCATTCAGCGGGAACGGTAAAGGTCCTGCGGTAAATGCCAACCTCATTTTTGGCATGATTGATCGCGGGGATTTTATCCTTTGCCGTTTCAATCGCATCCGGATAGCTGGAGGAGAGGTAAATAGGCTTTCCATAACCTTGCAACTGCCATACGCCGGGTACCTCGATTTCATTCCAGCCGCTGTCGTCAAAATTTTCAGCCTGAAACTGCTCTGGAAGCCCTTCCACACCCATCTGCCAATAAAAACGCCACTTGCCGTTCAGCTTTTTTTGATAGGGGGATTCACCACGCCTCAGCGCCTCTTCAAAGCTATCGTAAGGCAGTGCAATCACATGCGCGTCCTCTTTATTCTCCTTAATAATTGCGGGATTTTCCCAATAATACAAGTTGTCCGCCATCGTCCAGCGCCCCTTTCCCAATCTATTGCTTCTTTTCAATTGCTCCCGCAGCCTTCTTTTGGCCCCCGCCTTAGGCCGCGTTTGATGGTTCCAAACGGCGAAAAGCCCATATCAGGGGCATTTCAAATAGGTTTGGTATGCATTATTATAGCACAGAGGCTATCCTTTGTATACTTTATAAATGGAAAATACTGTTTTCATCTTGTAATATTTGTGCTGTTTTCTCAGCGTTTGGGCACAGTGCAGCAAGGGCAGGAATATTCTAGCCGTTTCCGTGAAAAATAAGGACAATCGAAAAGATGTTTTCACTTTATTCCGGAAAGGGTTGGTTCCCAAATGTATCAAACGCATTCACGCCGCGGCAGGATTCGCCTGGCAAGCTACCTAACTGCGCTATTTGTCGTTTTGGTTGCAACGGCTTTCATTGGCGCGGCCCAGACCCGGCATTATAAAACAGCCTATGAGGAAACGCAGCAGCGGGCTATTTTGGAGCTCGGGGAATATATGGATCATATTGAAAGCGATTTAAATAAGGTGATCTATACCAACACGCCGCCAATGCTCGCAAAGCTCTCCTCTTCCCTATGGCGGGAAGCAACAGGCGCGAAAAGCAGCCTCAGCCAGCTGCCTACCTCCGATTTGCAGATGGATAATACCTACCGGTTCCTCTCTCAGGTGGGCGAATATGCGATGGCACTCAACCGCAAGGTAGCGGAGGGCGGAACCATCTCAGACAGCGAGCGGGAAACGCTCGAAAAGCTGTTGGCACTCTCCCGTTCCCTGTGCGGTCAGCTTGCAACCGTCAGCATGCATCTCGATAACGGCACGCTTGAGCTGGAGCAGGCGCGCGCGGCGCTTTCTGAGGGCGGAGAGGGTGTGCAGGCGCTCTCACTGAGCAAAAGCTTTGCCGATACGGAGCAGGCGCTGGCAGATTATCCAACGCTGATTTATGACGGCCCCTTCTCTGACCATATCAATCAAAAAAATCCCGCCATGCTTCATGGAAAGGGCAATATTACCCGTGAGGAAGCGGCCCAGATCGCCTCTAAATTCAGCGGGATTGCCGCTAACAACCTACAGGAGGATTCGGATGAGGATGGCAATATGGCCTCCTACGGCTTTTTTTATGACACGATGAGCATTAGCATTACCAAGGCGGGCGGCTACCTTTGCTATATGCTCAATTCCCGATTTGCAGATGAGGCGACGCTAAATGCCACAGATGCGATCTCCCGCGCCTCCGCCTTTTTAAAAGAGATGGGCTATGAAAACATGAAGGATAGCTATTATGCGCTCAATGACGGCATATGCGTAGTCAATTTTGCCCAAATGGAGGGGGATGCAATCTGCTATACAGATTTGATCAAGGTTGGCGTTGCTCTGGATAATGGTGAAATCGTGTCCATTGACGCACGCGGCTACCTGATGAACCATAAGGATAGGACGATCCCCACGCCAAAGGTCACCAAGGGTCAGGCTCAGCAACGCCTAAGCCCGAAGCTCACCGTGCTTTCCTCTCGGCTTGCTTTTATCCCCACAGATGCGGGCGGCGAGATCTATTGCTATGAGTTTCGCTGTAAAGGGCAGAAAGAGGATGAAATTCTCGTTTATATCGATGCTAAAACAGGAAATGAGGCGAATATTCTCCAGCTTCTCTACGCAGATGGCGGCATGCTGACCCGTTAATTGAGGGCCTGCGCGTATAAACTGACAAATCTCGGGCACCCTATCGCCTGTATCCCATCTGCGCCGGCGGCATACCGGGGCAATTGGGAGGAAAGCATTTCATAAAAAGGAGTCTTTCATGCATGAAAAAGGTAATTGCAGTTCTTCTCGGGCTAACGTTGACCTGTAGCGTGTTTTTGGGCGGCTGCGGAGATAAGGATGATGGAAAGATCACGGAATCTTCCCGTACTCCTGCTGCGGCTGAAAGCTCCGCCAATATTCTGGAGAATGCCAGCAGCCATTTGGCGGAAGGCGCCACGAAGGCCAGCGAAAAGCTTAGTGAGGCTGGCAGTAAGGTGCAAAACGGCCTGACGGAATTAAGCGAAACTCTGCACAACATGGCCAGCGAGGCTGGAAATGACATCAGCAATGCAGGACGCTGACAGAATTTAATTGAAGCAAAGCGGCCCGGAAACCACCGGGCCGCTT
>OGOY01002667.1_pt1 | contig 15353 bp, 10 predicted proteins | sample 1552811 | NCBI WGS metagenome assembly OGOY01 (sample SAMEA2580132, study PRJEB22360) | human gut metagenome | biome: human gut; feature: human-associated habitat; material: faeces | place: Denmark | collected 2008/2010 | reverse complement strand
AAATCAGCCGGCGATACCGGCTGTATAGAAAGATGGGAGGATTATTTAAGACATCTGTCCATTCTGATCAACAACCTGCATATGGTTCTGGAGCATACCGTTATATTAGACGGACATGTTGCTCCTTACTTTACAGATGAAGATCTCTCTAAAATCCGTCATTACGTGGCTGAGCATTCTACCTTTGATGATGACACCAGTTACATCATTCCCGGCAATCATGCAGATATTATTTTCAGAATATTTCGTCTTTTTATTATTTTTCGCATTTTTTTCAGATTACCTATTGACATTTTCATTTTCGTGCGATATTATAATATCAACAAAAGAAAAGGAGGACGGACCACCAATCAGTTAAATCTTTATTTAAAATCTAAAGAAAGAGGTACAGTCCAATGCAGAGGACAATCTAAACTGAAAAGAGTCTAATAAAGAAAAAGGAGGACAAACCACCAGGAACGTAAATTTAACATCATTTCAAAATGATAAAAAACAAATCGAAGAAAGAAAGAGGTATAATCCATTGGATGAAATATCATAAAAATCCATCGTATTTAAAAAATTATTAAGTACGGTGGATTTTTTATGCTTCTGTTTATTTTTATTTCTAACTAATGTACTCGGTTACCTGATCATCTCGACCTCCTGAAATGCCTTGATAAATTGTTTCTTTCCGTAATTTGGGAATTCTACTTCTACCATCATATCGTCTTCCGATGTCACAATACCGGTTCCATATTTGGGATGTATCGCTTTTTGTTCCTGAACATTTTCTGTTTTCTCGGATTCCGTTTTTGGTTCCTGAACATTTTCTGCTTTCTGTGCTTCTGCTTTTCGGATTTCTTCTTTTGCCCTTCTCGTTAGTTCTTTAAGATTTGTCCGCTTTTCTTCATCACTGCGTATTTCTTTCCACTCAAGTAATTCCTCCGGGATCATTTTCAGATAATTACTGTAACTGCCCAATACCCCCGGTTCTCCCGGATTCGTGTAATAAGAAAGTTCCAGGTGATTTCTTGCACGCGTGATCCCTACAAAGAATAATCTCCGTTCTTCCTCTTCCTGATCAAAGCTACTGCATCTGATCGGCAGCAGTCCCGGATTTACTCCGATAATGAATACCGTATCAAATTCCAGCCCCTTCGATGCATGTAATGTCATGAGTTTTACTCTGCCGCCTGCTTCTTCCTTCTCAGCAGACTCTTGCGTATCCTCTGGACTTTCTATTGTTCCGAGTGCCACTCCATTTAGGAATTCCCGGATTCCGTCTGACATATTCAGCTTCTTTTCCCTGCTATATGTACAGATCTGATTCAGAAAATCCAATACCTGCTTTGCATCTTGCTGATAATCTGCAGAGGTAGGGTGCAGTGCTTCTTTCAATCCAAGCGAATCAAATATATCTTCTCCTGACAATACTTCTTTCTCTGTATAAAACAGCATCATATTCTTATATATATCAGATTTCTCTGTCTTGTGATTCTTTATAATGTCTTCTGCTTTCTTTTTTGTGCATTTGTCTCCGAACCTTTTATCCATCAATACCTGCATTCCCGCCTGTATATCGTCCGGATGCGTCACAAATCTTAAGACATACATAAGCCAGTTCAATACAGGAATATCTTTCCACGACTTTTTCACCGATACTTCATATGGAATATTCTGTTCTGCAAACATCTTTTCCAGGATTTCTGCCTGTTTTTGCAGCCTGTAAAATACTGCAATATCCCTGTATTCCTTCCCTTCCTGATGAAGTGTCCAGATCTTGTCTGCCAGATACATTGCTTCCTGAAACGGATCATAATGATTCCTTATCTGAATCTTCTCCCCGCATTCATTACTGCCTTGAATCTTTCCGCCAAATTGAAGGAAACGGTTTGCCGCCTCCAGAATGGATGCATTCGATCGGTAATTAACCGGAAGTGAAAGTTCTTTTGCCTGAAACCTGTTCTTTAACAGGAAAAACATATTCTGAGTTGTCCCGCGAAAACTATAGATCACCTGATTTGGATCTCCTACTGCAAAGATTTTCGTCTCCGGTCCTTTTAATGCTTCCAGAAATTCCAGCTGTGACCGGTCACTGTCCTGTACTTCATCCACAATAATCCATTCTGGACGAGAATTTTTCCCCATTTTCAGAAGTCTTGTCCCCTCTTCAAGCAGATCGGAAAAGCTCATTTTATTCTCTTTCTTCTTTTCCTTTTGTAAAAGAGGATATAACCGAAACAGTTCATCCTTATAGCTTCTAAATAATTTTTCTCTGACATCTGGTCTTTCCATAAATGTTGGTATATGAGACTGTTTGGATATTCCTGCTCCAGTCTTTTTTTCAAACGGTTTTTATACTTTACTTTCAGACTATATTCTGCAATCAGACAAAGCGCCAGTTCCTGTTCCTCGTCCGGATCTATAATTTCAAACTCCGAAGTCCATTCTTCCGGTGCCATGCTGCTATTTTCCACTGTATGAGCTATTTCTTCATTCTCTGCTTTTGCCTGTAACAGTGTATTTTTCAGCATCCGCATGGCAACACTGTGGAATGTTCCAAAAAACTGCACCTGTTCTTCCGTAAGTCCCGGTTCTTTTTTCTTCAGACGTTCAATAATCTCTCCTGCTGCCTTATTCGTAAATGTCAGCACCACCATCTTCTCAAGCGGAATCTTCTTTTCATAATGCAAATATAAAATTTTCGCGATCAGTACGGTCGTCTTCCCACTTCCTACATTGGCATTTACAATACATGCATCATTTTCATCTGTCACTGCTTCCATCTGATAGGAATTCAACCAATTCCATTCTTCCTTAAAATCCATTCCTGTCACCTAAAATTTATCTTCGTATCGTCGTTTTAACTTGCCTTCTGTCTTTTTCTTTCGCTCCATGTCCTCTTCTGTACGGACAACAATCTCCATATCCTGTGGACATACTGCGTGAAATTTTAATATGTTTTTGATACTTTTCGCATTCTCCGGTATCTTCAGCCAGTCCTCATAAAAGTAACTGTCCACGATCAATATCAGATTATGCTTCTCTATTTCTACTCGTTTTGCGGTCTTCAGAAATGCGCCGCCACTCTCTCCATTCTTAATCACTGTCTCACAGAATTCGTTCCATTTCTCCGGAAGTTTAAAGAATGAATACTGTTTGTGAACACCCGGACGCTCTTCTTCTACCTGCTTTTTTACATATTCCGGTGCTTCCAGCCTTTCCTTCAGGCTTCTAAGTCCCCATAACACCATCTTCTTACTTAATGTATAGTCTCCCACACAGGCCGGACAGCCATCCTCACAGGAACATCCCTTCACCATCTGAATCGCATGGTCGATCACCTCTGGGATCAATTCATAGATTTTCTCTGAATATCCAAGACCACCTTCATACTTATCATAAATGAATAATGACACCACTTCGTGTCCTTCTGATTCTCCGCTGCCAGAATCCATATATCCCTGCACGGTCGCATTATTAGACATTCCTGTATTGATATCATCACGTTCCGTCATCGTCACCATCATCGCCGCGTTCTTTATCGCATTTTGCAGGCCTTCGAAGTGATTATTCAATACAAGTTCTCCTGCCCCATTCGGTAACAGCAGACTTCTGTATACGCGCACCACATCCTCCGGAATATCAATCCATGTACTTTCTGTATCATAATCTTTCTGAAGCGGCTGTGTCAGTGATACATACCCAAGATTCTGATGATTATGAAATTGTAATTTCTTGAACATCGAGATCACTTCGTCTACATTAATATCTCCGAAATGTATCTTCGTTCTTTCCACTGTTTTTTCCTGAAAAGTCTGAAGGATCCGGATGTCTTCGGTTCCTGCCGGGACTGTATAATAATTTCCTTCAAACGACTTCGCTGTTGCTGTCCTGCTTACCAGATCCAGTTTCAGAACCTCATACAATGCACCGTCATGCATATAGACTGCTCCCGGATGTAATTCATGATAGGCCTGCGACTCATCCATCTCTGTAATCTCACGATTCTCATTATCCAGAATTAATTTGAATCTCGTCTTATCCATATTTCTCAGACTGTAATCCCCTGCGGGAAATGCAGGACCCGACCAGGCAAATCTCCCGGCCATACTTTTTACTTCTTCTGCTTTCATCAGAACAGGAATGATCTCACCAAGACTCGGAAACAATGCTGCATCATCCAGACTCAGTGGAAGTTCCGCCGCTGCCGCACGGATATGTGCCAATTCAATCAGCAGATTATCCGGGTCTACGATCGCATTTTCACTTTTTCCTTCAAAAAGCCACCCCGGTTCCACTGCAATGTACTGGTCAAATGGCTGATTTTCAAGAATCAGGTAATTCACACAGGTCTGTCCGTTTCTCCCTGCACGGCCACTCTGCTGCCAGAATGATGCCCGCGTCCCAGGATATCCGACGATCACCGTCGTATCCAGGCTTCCGATATCAATTCCAAGTTCCAGTGCATTAGTCGACACCAGTCCGTTCAGTTCCCCGGACATCATCTTCCGCTCAATTTCTTTTCGTTCCAGAGGTGTGTACCCGCCTCTGTATCCGGCAATTTTTCTGCTATCTGCCTGACTTAAGAAACCTGCCGCATCCAACTTGTCTCTTGCCTCTTTCAAAATAACTTCTACCGTTCGTCTGGATTTTCCAAATGCAATAAAATGCCTCTGCTCTTTTACCAGATCCGGAAGCATATCTGCCGCGACCGTAGACGCCGCATACCTTCCATAAACCTTGTCATTATGTCCTTTGATCTCCGGCGGCTGGATAATTCTATATTCCCTGACCGGTGATGGAGATCCATCCTTCTCAATCAGAGAAAATGCAGTGCCACATACTTTTTTTGCAAGTTCTACCGGATTGGCGATTGTCGCAGAACTGCATAAAAACTGGGGGCTTGAATGATAATACTGGCAGATTCTGTGCATCCGCCTGAAAATATTCGCAAGATGGGCACCAAATGCGCCCCTGTAACTGTGCAATTCATCGATCACAATATATCTCAGATTTGCAAAGATAAAGTCAAACCCATACTTACTGTGATTCGGAAGAAATGCAGAGTTCAACATTTCCGGATTCGTTAATATAATATTCGCACTCTTTCTGATGCGGCTGCGCTCTGCGGGCATCGTATCTCCGTCATAGACTCCTGCCTGAATCTTCCCTTCTCCGAAATATTCCAGTACCGGCTGCAATGAACGGTACTGATCACTCGCCAGCGCTTTCGTCGGATAGACGAAAATCGCCCTTGTGAGTGGATCTTCCAATATCTTCTGCAGGACAGGAATAAGAAATGCCAGCGTTTTTCCGCTGGCAGTCGATGTCGTGATCACTGTATTCTCTCCCCGTCCGGCCTTTTCAAACATTTCCGTCTGATGCATATAAAGAGCATTAATCCCCTGTTTTCCGAGATATTCCTTTATTTCATCATTCATAGTATCCGGAAATTCTGCAGAAGAAGCTTTCCTCTCCGGCACAATGCGCATATATGCCGTCATATCTTCGATTGACATCTTTTCATCCTTCTTCATTCTTACTCCTTGTATTCAAACTTACGAATCTCACAATTCTTGATACCGAACCTTGCAAATTCATCATTCGTCATATCACAAAAATAAGACTGTATCGCTCTTGAGATCCCGTTATGTGCAACCAGAAGATATGTCTTCTGATCTGATTCTTTCTTAATATCATCGAGCAGATCATAAATTCGGTGGCAAAGCTTCAGCATCGATTCGCCGCCTTCATAAGAATTAATAAAATTAGCCTTGGCCTTCTGGAACTCTTCTCCATTTCTCGGCGTACCTTCGTATTTTCCAAAGTTCTGTTCTTTCAGGCGCATTTCTTCACGCATCGGGATCCCGGTTACCTCGGATACATGTCTGGCGGTCTCCTTTGCCCTGATCAATGGTGAATACAATATCTCATCAATCTGAATTCCCTGCTCCAGAATTGCCTGCCCCAGTTCTTCTGCCTGCTGATGGCCAAGTTCTGTCAATTCAATATCCGTTGCTCCGCAGATCTTATTCTCTACATTCCAGACTGTCTGTCCGTGTCTTGCAAAATAAAAATGTCCCATTCTGTTCCCTTTCTACTCGCTTTCTCTGCACCGGACATTTACTCCGAAATATCCGGCAATTTATATTTCACATTCTATCATGAACAGATAAATCCTTCAAGCATTTATCCGAACATATGTTTTACTTATCTGTCACCTATATAAGTTCTGCCAGGACCGGCAGTTTCTTTTTATAAATTCTTCCCGAAAATGCAATATGCGGCAGATCATAAAATGCCACATTCTCCGGACAGACCGGGCGATACAATGGATCCGCTACAATGCCTTTTACATTCTTTGATCTCTGAAGTACCTGTTCCAGTTCTTCTTCTCCACGGACTGCAATATCTCCATCCGCAAGTAATCCTTTCTTCTCCCTTATCGGACAGATTACTCTTACAGATATCTGATATTCCGTCTCGATCGCTACTGCCAGAGATTCCATGATCACCGGTTCTCCGATTAATATAATCTGGTTTTCTGAACTTTTTTCCGATTTGTTTCCTGTCAGGCTGATGCGCCTTCCCTTTTCGAGATATGCTACCTGCTTTTTTTCTTCTATTGCATTCAAAAGACTCTTCATAAATCCCCGGATCGGTGTCCCGATCACATAAGGTATCCCGAACCTCTCCTGTAATACTTTGGCCGCCCAAAGTCCCACAGAAGATACCACCAGATTAACCTCCGCTTCCGGTGCACGTCCGAGATCTTCCAGTGTATCTCCCATAGCCCAGGTCGACAATACCTTCCATCCCGTCTCTTCTACATTTCTTTTTAAAGCATCTACATGCTCCTGCGGCCCGAAATCTAAAGGTGTTACTCCCAGAAGATTCACACTTTTTGACGTCACTTCTTTCTTTCCTTTGATACGTTTTGCAATCTCTGCAAGAGCCAGACCGGCACCATATACATAATCATGCATTCCATTTGTCGGAATCGAAAATGCCGGGATTCCGAGATCTTGTTCCAGCATCCTGGCGATTGCCGGAAAATCCGTTCCATTCATATATGGGATCGGTGATCCTGCAAGTGCGATGAATTTCGGCTTTAATTCTTCTGCAGCCAGTTCAATGTCACAGATCATCTTCTCATCATTCCCCATGACAGCATCGATCTCCGTCAGCCCTGAGATGTAGATCATACTGTCCTGCTCATACCATCTTATCTCATCATGTGTATTATAAGTGGAATTACAACCGGACGGATCATGCATCACTGTCATCCCGCCCAATTCATACAGGGCAGAGCAGACACCGGATACGTCAGCTGTGTAAATCGGTATAATTCTGTAACTCTGTCTCATATGCAGCTTTCGCACCCCCATCCTTTCCGAATGATCAGATCTTCTGGATCTTTTTCTTCCTGCCAGGCTTCTGTCATCAATTCTGCCGTTCTGCGGATTCCGTCAAATCCATACAGTCCTGCACCTTCCACTAGATTGACAAAATGCCTGGTTCCTGTAAACCACGCTGCTTTCTGCCCGATTGCCAGTACATCTGATTCGTTTCTTGGCTTCATACGCATCTCCGGACGAATCGTTGGTTCATATTCCAGTTCAGGATATTGTTCCTTTAGCCACTCAAATGTGTCTTTTTCTTCCGGATTAACCGCGTCCAGATAGATTCTGGTCACAGAAAAACCATGTGTCAGTAACAGCTTTGCCAGTTCCAGCGGTCTTGGATGAAAGGTGTGATCGATCATAATGGGTACATCTCCGACCACTTTTCTGGCTTGTTCTAAAGCAGATTCACACAGTGCAATCTCTCTTTTTGTAATTCTTTCCAGTGATTTCTCCATGTGCATATCTGTATCTTCTATACCCTCAACCTCTTCCACATTTTCTCCAACCGCCTGCTCCAACGTCTTCCACTGCCTGATAATCTCATCATAATCAAAGCTTCCCGGAAGATATAACGCTTTCTTCCTAAGTCGTTCTGCCTGACATTCCAGACCATATTTTCCAGGCGGATAGCACGCTATGAATATTTTACTGTCTGCAAGCTCTTGATAGGACTTCCATGAATTACACTCTGGCAATTCTTTTACTTCTATATGCTTCCGTTTTAACAAACGCCTGATATCACTGGTCTCATCCAGCGCAAAATCACTGCCAAGAATCGTCACTGCTTTCGGATTTTCTTCTCTCACCTTAAGTCCGTCATATATTGCCTTTCGAAGTTTCTGATCCGGCGTCAGCCCGTGCTTTTGCATGATTGGATCCATATAACAGCGGACGAAGGAAATATCCGGGAATCTGGCTTCCAGTTCTTCATACACCCGTTCCAGATCACATCCCAGAAAATGATGCAGACACACGGTAAATAACAATACTGCTTTCGGATGATCTTTTCGTTTTCTTAATACATCTGTAACGCCTTCGATCGTCACATCTTCCAGATTGCCGTTCAGAAGATCCTCTTCTTCCACGATCACAAAGGAAAATCTGTCTGCCGCATTCATCTCGGCTGCTGTCAGAACGACTCCCCGCATACAGTTATCTGCACAGACATAGATCTGTATGGATTCCGGAAGAAGCATTCCTGTATGGACAATATTCCAGTTTCCATGTGCCGGGGAATTGAATTCCAGTCCGGTTGATTCTCCGGCTTTCTTTAACATTTCAATCCCTCCCCAGGTCTTTTATCGGCAGTATACTTTTCATCGGCTTTTTCACAGGCTGATCCTTCTGGTCGTTTTGACAACTCATAGATTGCTTCCGCAAGTTTTCTGTATTCCTCAGCCATCTCACTGTCCGGAAAGCATTCCATAACCGTCTCTTTCTTTTCTTCTGCTTCTGTCACAAGTCCGCTGTGGGACAATGTTCCGACTACCTGTGTCTGAAAATCATCTGCCAGCTCATTTACCTTTTCTTCTTCTCTCGCTACATTCCTGCGATTCAGAATAATCCCACCAAGAGAAGCATATCCACGATTCTTAAAGTTCTCTACCGCCATCGCAATATTGGCTCCTGCATGGATCGCCATATTTTCTCCTGAAGTAATAATAAAAACTTTATCCGCATATCCTTTCCGCATCGGCATAGAAAATCCACCGCATACAACATCTCCGAGTACATCATAAAGTACAACATCCGGCTGATATACTTCATATGCTCCCGTCTCTTTTAATTTTTCCAATGCCGTGATAATTCCTCTTCCTGCACATCCAAGTCCCGGTGTCGGACCACCTGCCTCTACACAGATCACACCCTGATATCCGGTCCGCACCATATCTTCCAATTTCAGATCCTGCTTTTTCTCCCGGAAAAGATCCAGTACCGTCGGTACTGCTTCCCCGTGTCTTAATGCGATCGTTGAATCGGCTTTCGGATCGCAGCCGATCTGCATCACTTTCAGGCCTTTTTCTGCCAGCGCCACGGCAACGTTCGATACCGTCGTTGATTTACCGATCCCGCCTTTTCCATATACTGCAATCTTAATCATATTATTCTTGCTCTCCTGCTCTCATAAATAATATCCGAATGTTCTATTCTCCTGCTTTCGTAATAATATTCGAATATGCCGTCTTCGTGGATACCCCGTTCAGGCGCCCGATCTTACCGGATAATGTACTGATCATATCCTGCGGTGCATCGATCGCAATGCTGATGATGTTAATCCCTTTCTCCCGGTACGGAATTCCCATTCTTCCGATAATAAATTGCCCTGCCTCGTGAAGCAGATGATTCAACGTCTCGATCGCTTCCGGATTCTCCACAATAATCGAAATAACTGCCACTCTTGTATCCATAGATTTCCTCACTTTTTCATGCTTTATGTCTGTTTTGTCTTCCATGCTTAACAGATACGCGGCAGTAATTCCCCTCCCGGCTGCGGAAGTAATGCCTGCGTTCCAATCTCCGTCAACATCACAACTTTTCCAGGCTGTTCTTCTGTCACTTCACCGATAATTGCCGCATTTTCAGAATACGGACATGCTTTCAATGCATCCACGATTGTCTGTGCCTGTTCTTTCGGTGCCATGATCACAAGCCGTCCTTCACACGCAAGATAGAGCGGCTCCAGGCCAAGCATTCCACATACGCCGCGTACCTCCGGTGCAACCGGAATCTTCGAAGCATCCAGACGGATTCCTACCTGACTCTGTCCTGCAATCTCATACAGCACAGTTCCGACTCCACCTCTGGTTGCATCACGGATCACATGCAGTTCATGTGTTGCATCCATCACTGCTTTTACATTGCCCCAGAGAGGTGCACAGTCACTGGTCACATCTGCTTCAATTCCAAAATCTTCTCTCGCAAGAAGGATCGTGCATCCGTGTCTTCCGATATCTCCTGTCACAATAATCGCATCGCCCGGTTTTGCAAGATTTCCCGCAACTTCAACTCCATCCGTAATCTCACCGATACCTGTTGTCGTGATAAAGACTCCGTCCACCTGGCCCTTTCCGGCAACCTTGGTATCCCCCGATACGATCCGGACTCCGGCTTCTTTCGCCGTCTTTTCCATTGCCTCTGCGATCTCTTCCAGTTTTTCCATAGGAAATCCTTCTTCGATCACAAATGCACAGGTCAGGTATAATGGTTTTGCTCCCATACAGGAAAGATCATTGACCGTACCGCAGATGGAAAGCTTTCCGATATTTCCTCCCGGATAGAATGCCGGTGATACGATAAATCCATCGGTAGACACTGCCATCTTTCCAATCGGCGGCGTCAGGACTGCCGCATCATCCGCAGTCAGATCCGGATTATCAAAATGTGCTTTGAAGATCATATCGATCAGCTCTGACGTCTGGCGTCCTCCTGCACCATGTGCCATCGTCACAGTTTTCCCCACTAATCTTGCTTTTCTTGCTTCATTATCCACATACTCATTCATCTTGTCCACTTCCTTGTTATTTTCCGTCTATTTTCTTATTCTCTTCCATACATATAATATGCTGAACAGGCTCCCTCTCCGGATACCATACATGCACCTACCGGATGCTGCGGTGTACAGACCTTTCCAAATACTTTGCAGTCGGATGGTTTACATTTTCCCTGTAATACATCCCCGCATCTGCAGGCCGGATTCGCCCTTCCTTCCATCTTCGGAACCTGATATTTCTTTCTGGCATCATACATGTCCCATTCATCACGTAACCTAAGTCCGGATCCCGGTATGATTCCGAGTCCTCTCCATTCACTGTCACATGCTTCCATCAGCGTATCCACCAGTCTCTGCGCTTCCTTACTGCCTTCTTCTGTCACTACACGCGGATAGCAATTTACAAAGAAAGGTTTCCCTTTCTGAAAATGTGTCAGAGCAACTGCCAGTGCAGTCAGAAGTTCTTTTGCCGTAAAGCCTGCCACCACACCGCTTACACCTTCCTGCACCAATTCTTCACAGAGCTTTGTTCCTGTGATCGCATTGACATGTCCCGGATATAAAAAAATGTCTGCGCTTCCTTTTAATGCTTCGTATGCCTGCGGCATCGTTTTATTTGCGATCAGCATGGAATAGTTCGTGATTCCTTCTTCTTTTGCTTTTTTGACAGACAGACATCCCGCCGGAGTCGTCGTCTCGAATCCTACAGATAAGAATACAACCTCTTCTTCCGGATGTTCTTTTGCATATTTTTCCGCATCGGCAGGTGAATAGACAATATGGATCTTCCCGCCTTCGCTTCTTGCATCTGCCAGACTCTTCTTACTTCCCGGCACACGCACCAGATCTCCGAATGTACAGATTGTCACACTCTTTTCCAGAGCCAGATAAACTGCCTCATCGATATAACTTACCGGTGTGACACAGACCGGACACCCGGGACCAGAGATCAATTCTACCTGCTTTGGAAGAAGTTTGCGGATACCCAGACGGAAGATTTCATGTGTATGTGTCCCGCATACTTCCATGATCCGGACTGCAGGGCCGTCATATCCTTCTATGATCTCTCTTGCCGTTTTCTTTTCTTCACTCATTACAGAAGTTCCTCCATCAACTGATCTGTCTCACTGTCATCTTCATCGGTAATTTTTGCAATGGCGATTCCTGCATGCACCATTACATAGTCTCCCGGTTCCAGATCTTCCAGTAATTCTGAAGAGACCTCTCTTTTTGCGCCCCCCGCATCTACAACCGCCGTACCGTCACTGATACGGACTACTTTTGCTGATAATCCTACACACATGTTATTTTCCCTCCTGAATATACTGCATGGCATATGCTGCCTGCCCCAGTGCGATCCCGCCGTCATTTGCCGGGATCAGGTGATGTCTGAGTACGGTAAAATGTTCTTTTTCCAGACCTTCTTCCACCATTCTCAACAACAGCCGATTTTGGAATACACCGCCGCTTAATGCCACACAATTACATTTTGTTTTCTTTCTGATCTTCCTACAGCCACAGATTATAAGGTCTGCCAGCTTTTGATGAAAGATATAAGCTAATTTTTCTGCCTGAATGCCTTCTGTTTTCTTCTCTGTCAGATATTTTATAAGGCTTCCTGTCTGCATAATCAGCCTGTCTTCCGGCTCTTTCTTTTCTTCATCCGGACCGCTTTCACCATCTGCCGGCTCATCAATTTCCCAGATTTCTTTCTCATAAGCTTCTGCGGCAAATTCAAGTGCCATCGAAGCCTCCCCTTCGAATGTAGACTTCGTCCGGATTCCGAGGATTGCACTGACTGCATCGAACAGACGTCCCGCACTGGTCGATGTCACAGCATTCATTTTCCGGTCCGCCATGGCAAGAAGCACTTTGCATTCCGGTTCACTGCACAGGTTAAGCTTCTTTACAATCTCCATTGTCTGCTCTTTATCCTGTGTCTGCTGATAGATCAGTGAAACTGCAATTCGCCATCCTTCTTTAGCAGAAATGTCTCCTCCGATCTGAAGAAATGGTTCGATACTTCCCATCCGCTCAAATCCGTGATAATCTGCAAGCAGAAGTTCGCCTCCCCAGATGGTTCCGTCTGTACCATATCCGGTTCCGTCGAATGCCACGCCAATCACCTGCTCTTTCCGGTCATTTTCTGCCATACAGGATAAAATATGTGCATAATGATGTTGGATCTTTACGACGGGAAGTCCCAGTTCTTCTGCAACAACTGTCGAGTTGTATTTTGGATGCAGATCACACGCTGCAACTTCCGGTTCTACCTCCAGAAGCGTCTCAAATCTGTGGATCGTCTCTTGCAACGCTTTTACAGTACGGAGATCTTCCAGATCCCCTACATATGGGGACAGATAGAAACGTCCATCCACTCCGATACAGAATGTATTCTTAAGTTCTCCGCCTGCGGCCAGCACCTGTCCTTTCCACGGCATCGTCACCATCGTCGGAAGCGGCGCATAGCCTCTGGAGCGCCGGATCATATAAGGCTCTCCCTTATAAAAATCCATCACCGAATCGTCCGCCCGAATCCGGATCTTTCTGTCATGCGAAAGGATCAGGTCACACAGATGCGACAGTTCCTCCACTGCTTCTTTATCATCCCGGCAGATCGGTGCGCCGGATATATTGCCGCTTGTCATCACCAGAAAATCTGGCATCTGGATTCCGTCGTCATATTGGAATAACAGCATCTGTACCGGAGCGTATGGAAGCATGACACCGACTTTCGGATTCCCAGGAGCGACAGACTTGCAAAGACCTGTACTGTCTGCAGATTTTTTCCGTTTTTCAAGTAACAGAATCGGCTTCTGATGTCCATCCAGAATCTCCTCCTGTACTTCATTTACCAGACATTCCCGCTTTACTGCTTCTACATCTCTTGCCATCACAGCAAATGGTTTCGCCGGCCGGTTCTTTAATGTCCGTAACCTCTGTACTGCTTCTTCATTCGTCGCATCGCAGCAAAGATGGAATCCGCCGATTCCCTTGATTGCCACGATTCCGCCGTCATGGATCATTTTTCTTGTGGCAATGATCGCAGTTCTTCCCCGTTCTTCCCTTCCGGTCAGATATACTTCAGGACCGCATGCGTTGCAACATACCGGCTGTGCATCATAACGTCTGGTCGCCGGATCCACATACTCCGCCGCACAGTCCGGGCACATCGGGAATTCCTTCATGCTGGTCCGTTCCCGGTCATATGGAAGCGCGTCCAGGATCGTAAGTCTGGGACCGCAGCAGGTGCAGTTGATAAATGGGTGCAGATAACGCCGGTCTTTCGGATCGTACATTTCTTTCTTGCATTCTTCGCAGATTGCAATATCCGGCGAGACGAAGATCTCCCCTTTTGTCTTCTCACTTTCTATGATCTGAAAATCATTGAATTTCCCGTATTCTTCCTCTTTTACATCTTCTGTATTGATCTTCAATATGGCAGCTCTCTCCGGCGGCTGCTTTTCCAGTCTCTCCAGAAAATCTTTTACACATTTTTCCTCTCCCTGTGCAAAGATTTCCACATAGGGACCTTTGTTACACACACTTCCGGTGATTCCGGCAGCCGCTGCATGACGGCTCACAGTCGGTCTGAAGCCGACACCCTGCACAATTCCGTAGACACGGATTTTCTTTGTTATCATCCGTTTCTTCCCCCTGTCTAAAACATATAGGTTTCCCATATATCCTGCTTACACGTTAAGCTTTCCTGACACTGCAAAATGCGTCAGCGGAATAAATACCCCTTCAAATCCCGGAATCATCCGCTCCATACACGGATCTGCAAAGATCACATCATATCCTTCTTTTTCCACCAGCGAAATGAAATCATCCTCTTCTTTCAGACTAATATCATCTACGGCATCAACATTCAGATCCGTTAAAATCTCCTCTTTCCGCATGAACCATGTCGCTGTTATGATTGCTTCTTTTTCCCCGGTTCGTTTTTCGATCTCCTTACGCACTGCATTTGCAATCACCTGCTGCTGTACGATCAGGATCTTCTTTCCTTGATAATTCACTTCCGGCACAAGTTCTGATACCAGTGGATAGGCAATCTCATATGGTGTTCCGAACTTCTTTTGCAAATACTGCGCTGCTTTTAATGCTGCCGGAGATACGACCACATTCTTCGCTGCCAGAGAAGCATTTCTCACTTCATCCAGTCCGTCTCCCATGCCATAGCAGATGGCACGCATTCCCTGGTCTGCATATACTTTCCGGATCTTATCTGCTGCCTTCAGGTCACTGACATCCTGCGGCGTCATGCCGATAATCCCGATACGTGGTCTGTCTTTATCATTCATACCCTCAGACTCTTCATTCTTGTCACTGAATTTCTCGAACAATGCAAGATATGCCTTTTCTTCTCCCTTGTCATACAATTCCATTCCATCCGTATTCACCGTCAGGACCGAAAGATCCGTCTTCTTAGACAGCATCCGTTCCAGCGCCCGGTAATCCGTCCCGAT
>OGOY01002666.1_pt1 | contig 15361 bp, 10 predicted proteins | sample 1552811 | NCBI WGS metagenome assembly OGOY01 (sample SAMEA2580132, study PRJEB22360) | human gut metagenome | biome: human gut; feature: human-associated habitat; material: faeces | place: Denmark | collected 2008/2010 | reverse complement strand
TCGGGAACGTGCGGGTGATGTCGGCGGTATACAGGCTGTTGACCTCCACACCGGCATCGATGAGCAGCATGTCGCCCTTGCGCACGACGCCCGTGTTGCGCATCCAGTGCAGAATCGGCGCGTGCTCGCCGGAGGCGATGATCGTATCGTAGCCCAGCGCGTTGCCCTCCTCGCGGGCCACCGCGTTGAACGCGCCTTCGAGGATGCGCTCGGAGCGCGGCTTGTCGAGCGCTTCGGGAAGCTTCGCAAGGATGTGGTCGAAGCCGTGCTTGGTGGCCTGGACGGCCTTGCGCATCTCTCCGATCTCGTACTCGTCCTTGACCATGCGGGCTTCGGCGGCGAACTCGTGCAGCTTGTCGTCGGCTGCGTTGTTCTTGTCCGGATCGGTATAGCCGTTGGCCTCACGGATCGATTCGACCAGTGACGTGACCTGCGGGTCGGCGTCGCTGATCACGCGCACGCGCACCGCACCGGCCTCGGCCCCGACGTCCTTGGACAGCGCGTCAGCCAGCTGGGCGATGTCGTGCGTCTCGATGCCGGTCATCGCGGTCATTTCCTTGAGACCGGCACGAGGGCCCACCCAGTATTCGCCGTAATGGGCGTTCATGAAGAAGTCCTGCGTGGCGGTGTCGGCGCGCGGGGCGACGAACAGCTCGGCCTCATGCGTCTTGCCGGCCTTCGCCTCGGGCGAATCCGGGTCGAGAGGGTTGAGCACCAGCACGGCACACGCCTCGTAATCCTGGCCGAGGCCGGTGTAGTACGCGAAGGTGGTGTCCGGGCGGAACATGTAATCGCAGTCGTTGTTGCGCACCTTGGGACTGCCTGCCGGAATCACCAGACGCTCGCCTGGGAACGCCTTGCCCAGTGCGGCGAGTCGCGCCGGCGTGAACTTCGAGGATTCGAGCGGCTCGATCTCCCGGTCGCTGGCGTCCCAACCGGTCTTCATGAAATCAATGAAGGCGCTGGAATTGGGACGCAGCGAACGGTTGTTCACACGGTCGCTCATCGCCTGATCCGCGCCGGGGGCGTTCGCCTCCTCGCGGGCCTCGTATTCCTTGTCCTTATCGGTGATGACTTCGCTCATCGTGTGACGCTCCTTCGTACTGTTCGAAAACATGTGTCGTTCGAAAACCGACTGACAATTCCTTCCCTATACTAGTCGCACCACGCCCGCCCATACGACGTTCGCGCGGAGTCGATATGTGTCCTCCCGCCAGCGGGGCGGAACCGGTAATCCTGCTGGGGCTAGCGGCTAGGCCGCGTTTTCGGCGGCCAGAAGCTCGTGCAGGTGGGCGCGGTGCTTCTGCTGTTCGCGCGGGTCGGGAACCGGCAGCGAGGCGAGCAGTTTCTTCGTGTACTGGTTGCTCGGCCGCTGCATGATGTCGTCGGCGTCGCCGTGCTCGACGATGCGTCCCTTGTGCATGACCATGATACGGTCGGCGAGCATGTCCACCACGGCCAGATCGTGGGTGATGAACAGGCAGGCGAATCCGATCTCAACCTGCAGCTTCTTGAACAGTTCCAGGACCTTGGCCTGCACCGACACGTCGAGCGCGCTCGTCGGCTCGTCGGCGATCAGCAGCGACGGCTTGAGCGCCAGCGCGCGTGCCAGCGAGGCGCGTTGCCGCTGGCCACCCGACAGCTCGTGCGGGAATCGGCTCATGTACGCCCTCGGCAGCTGCACCATCTCCAGCAGGTCGCCCACGTACTCCTTCGCGTCAGCGACCGACGAGTACTTGCGGTGCACGATGAGCGGTTCGGCGACGTTCTCCGCGATGGTCATCAGCGGGTTGAACGAGCTGCCCGGATCCTGGAACACGAATCCGATGTCGGCACGCTTGGGCTTGAAATCACGCTCCCTGACGCCGTCCATCTCGACGCCGAGCACATTGAGCGAGCCTCCGCTCACTTTCTGCAGGCCGGCTATCGCGCGGCCGGTGGTGGATTTCCCGGAACCGGACTCCCCCACCAGACCGAGCACTTCGGAACGGTGAATCGCGAAGTCGATGCCGTCTACGGCCACGAAGTCGGGCTGCATCAGGTGCCCGGGGTACGTGATCGTCAGTCCCTTCGCCTCGACGGCCAGTGGCTCGTCATGCCAATCCGACGTGCGGTCGATCGGCTTGCCGTCGACATCGCGCACGACCAGCTTCTGGCCGATGCGCGGCACCGCCGCCAGCAGGCGCTGGGTGTAGGGATGGCTGGGGTGGTAGAAGATGCTTTCCACATCGCCCTGCTCGACGACATGGCCGCGGTACATCACGACCACCTGGTCGGCGATGTCGGCGATGACGCCCATGTTGTGCGTGATGATCAGCACGGAGGCGCCGAACTCGTCACGGGCGAGACGCAGCAGGTCGAGGATTTCGGCCTGCACGGTCACGTCGAGCGCGGTGGTCGGCTCGTCGGCGAGGATCAGACCGGGGTTGAGCACCAGCGCCATCGCGATGACGATGCGCTGCTTCTGTCCGCCGGAGAACTGGTGGGGATAGTAGTCGATGCGGGTCTCGGCCTCGGGGATGCCGACCTTCTTGAGGATGTCGATGGCCTTCGCCCGGCGCTCCTTCTTGTCTTTCATGCCGTGGGCACGCAGGCCCTCCTCGATCTGCCAGCCGATGGTGTACACCGGGTTGAGCACCGAGTTGGGCTCCTGGAACACCATGGCCGCTTCGGAGCCGCGCATGCGGCGCAGATCCTCACCGGACAGGCTCAGCACGTCAAGGCGTTCGGAGTCGGCACGGTTCGACAGGTAGATCGCACCGGACGTGGTGGCGGTCTCGGGCAGCAGCTTGATGATCGAACGGGCGGTCACCGACTTGCCGGAGCCGGATTCGCCGACCACGCCGACCACGGTCTTGCGCGGGATGGTGAAGTTCACCTTGTCGATGGCCTTGATGGAGCCCGCATCGGTCATGAACGAGACGCTGAGGTTCTCGATTTCGGCTAGATTGCCGGACGTGTCCTTGACGTTGGTCGAGTCACTCATGGTCGGTCTCCTTTTCCATCACCTGCGCGATGGCAGGGTTCTCCACACTGACCTGGGGCTTGCCTTCGGATTTGAGCTCCGCGATCACCTCGTTGTCGGCGCTCGGCTTCTCACTGGGGTCGACGGACGTGTCTTCGATGGATCCGATGACCTCGCCGGCGGACTTGCGGGCACGAAGACGCGGATCCGCCAGATCGTTGAGCGATTCGCCCACCAGTGTGATGCCCAGCACGATCAGCACGATGGCGATGCCGGGGAACACGGCCGTCCACCAGATGCCGGCGGTGACGTCGGCGACGGAACGGTTCAGGTCATACCCCCATTCGGCCGCGGACGTCGGCTCGATGCCGAAGCCGAGGAAGCCCAGTCCGGCGAGTGTCAGAATCGCCTCGGACGAGTTGAGCGTAAGGATGACGGGCAGCGTGCGCGTCGAGTTCTTCAGCAGGTGCTTGGTCATGATGCGCCATGTGGAGGCGCCCACGACCTTCGCCGACTCGACGTAGGCCGACCCTTTGATGCGCACTACTTCGGCGCGGATGGTGCGGAAGTACTGCGGGATGTACACCACGGTGATGGAGATGCCTGATGCCAGGATGCCGCTCCACAGGCCGGACTGGCCGCCGGAGATCATGATGGCCATCAGGATGGCGAGCAGCAGCGACGGGAACGAGTAGATGGCGTCGGCGATCACGACCAGCACGCGGTCGACCCATCCGCCGAAATATCCGGAGATGAGGCCGAGCAGCACGCCGGCGAAGATCGACAGCAGCACGGCGACGATGATGGCGATGACCGCGGTCCTCGCTCCCCACACCGTGCGGCTGAACACGTCGAATCCGCCGACGGTGGTGCCCCAGATGTGCTTGGACGAGGGGGCGGCCTGCGTCGGGAACGACACGCCGTCCGCGTCCTTGATCTGCGAGTATCCGTAAGGTGCAATCAGCGGGGCGAAGACCGCCACGAGCAGGAACACGCCGGTGATGACAAGGCCCGTGACCAGCATGGCCTTCTGCCAGCCGACCGCGATCTTCAGGTCGCGCACCACCGGCAGCTTGCCGTACCATGGCACCGGCTTGTTGACCTTGAGGTCGCCGAGCCGCTTGTCGCCGGGCACGCCGACTTTGGTTGCAGTGCTTTCGGTCATGTCAGTACCTCACTCTCGGATCGATGAGCGCGCTGATCACGTCAACGATGAAGTTGACCACGGCGACGATGATGGCGATTAGGATCACGATGCCCTGCACGGCGACGAAGTCACGCTGCTTGAGGTACTGGGACAGCATGAATCCCAGACCCTTCCACTCGAAGGTGGTCTCGGTCAGCACCGCGCCGGCGAGCATCAGCGCGATCTGCATGCCCATGACCGTGATGATCGGGATCATTGCGGGGCGCCAGGCGTGCTTGGACAGCAGACGGCCCTCCGACACGCCGCGGGAGCGCGCCGCCTCGACGTAGCCGGACGTGTACGTGGAGATGACGTTGGTGCGCACCAGACGGATGAACACGCCTGCGGTCAGCAGACCCAGCGCGAGGGCGGGCAGCACCGCGTGACGCAGCACATCGACCAGCACGCTCATGTCACCCAGCTGGAAGGCATCGATGATGTAGAAGCCCGTGGGCGACACCAGCCTCTGGAATTGCATGTCGCTGGCGAAGCTGGAACGACCGGATGGGGGCAGCACGTTGAGCCACACCGCGAAGACGAGCTTGAGCATCAGTCCCAGGAAGAACACCGGCGTCGCATAGCACAGGATGGCGAACACGCGGATGCCCGCATCGGCGGCGTGGTCGCGGCGCCTGGCGGCGAGACGGCCCAGTCCGATGCCGACGATCAGAGCGACGATCAGGCTCAGGAACGCGAGCTCGAACGTGGCCGCCCCGTAGCGGGTCAGGATGGTGGTGACCGGCTGGTTGTCGGTGAGCGTGGTGCCCAGATCGCCGCGCAGCAGCCCGCCAAGATAGTCGAGGTACTGCACGACCAGCGGACGGTCATAGCCGGCGGCATGGATACGGCGTTGCAGCTCTTCGGGAGTCAGGCGTCCGCCCATGGCGGCGGAAATCGGGTCGCCGGTGGCACGCATCACGAAAAACACGATGGTGACGAGAATGAATACAGTGGGGATGATCAGCAGGAATCTGGTCAATACGAAACGGAAAAACCCACTGGACAAACGGTTTTTCTTGGCTTTCGGCTGCGTCTTCGCAGGTGCCGACGCCGTGGCGCTTTCGGACACGCGATGCTCCTTCTGGGAAAAACGATCGAATACGGATGATGCTCCCGCGGCGTGTGGGATCGCCCGCGGCGGTCATGGATGGCTTGGCGTCAACTGCACCATCCATGACCGGCTTCACGGGCGTCGCCCCGCGTCGGCGGGAGCCGGGACTGGGTCAGGACTTGGTCACTGATGCGTAGCGGAAGCGGAACGAGGCGTCGAGTACGACACCCTTGATGTTCGTTCCGGTGACGGCCACCTGGGCACCCTGCAGCAGCGGGATGGTGGACAGGTCCTCGGTCTCCAGGGCCTGGACCTGCTTGAGGATCTCCTCACGCTTGGTGGCGTCCTTCTCGCCTGCCTGCTTGACGATCAGATCGTTGACTTCCTTGTTGGAGTAGCCGTTGTTGACGAAGTTGCCGTCGCGGAAGAACGGGGACAGGTAGTTGTCCGGATCGGAGTAGTCCGGGAACCAGCCGAGCTGGTAGACCGGGTACGAGCCGTCGGAGTCTTCGGTGACGACGCGTTCCTTGTTGTACTGCGTCCATTCGGTCTGCTGCAGGTCGACCTTGAACAGGCCGTCGGCCTCCAGCTGGGACTTGATGGCGGCGTACTCGTCGGCGGACGAGGAGCCGTAGTGGTCGCCGTTGTACTGGAGCTTGAGGTCGACCGGGGTCGAAACGCCGGCGTCCTCCAGCACCTTCTTGGCCTTGGCGGCGTCGGGCTTGCCCTCACCGTCGCCATAGGCGGCCTTCAGCGTGTCGTCATGGCCGGACAGTCCGTCGGGGATGAAGGAGTACATCGGGGTGTAGGTGCCCTTGTAGACCTTCTCGCTCAGCTCATCGCGGTCGATGAGGTTGGCGACGGCCTGGCGCACGGCCTTGGCCTTGTTGGCGTCGGCGTCGGACTGGGACTCGCCGTAGGGCTGGATCTTGAAGTTGAAGGTCAGGAAGCGTTCCTCACCGCCCGGCCCCTTGACGACCTTGACCTTGGAGTCCTTGGACAGGTCCTCGATGTCGGTCGGGGTCAGCGAGCGGAAGGCCACGTCGATCTGGCCCTGCTGGACGTTGAGCTTGAGGTTGGACGCGTCGGCGAAGTACTTGACCTGGATGGCGTCGTTCTTGGCCGGGGTCAGGCCCTTGTAGCTGTCGTTCTTCTCGTAGGACGCGGTCTCGTTCATCTTGAACGCGGTGAGCTTGTACGGGCCGGCGAACGCGTTCCCCTTGACGATGGTGTCGGCGTCGGTCAGCTTGTCGGCGTCGAAGACCTCTTCGTCGACAATGGGTCCGGCCGGGCTGGACATGACCTGCTTGAGCGTCACATCGAACGGCACGGAGTCCTTGAACACGACGGTGGTATCGTCCGGAGCCTCGACGGATTCGACGTTGGCGAGCAGCGAGCTCGGGCCGTTCGCGTCGTTGATCGTCTTGATGCGGTCATACGAGAACTTGACATCGGATGCGGTCAGGTCATGACCGTTCGCGAACTTCAGCCCTTCCTTGATCTTTACGGTGAATTCGGTGCCGTCATCATTCCATGTACCGTCATCGGCGGCGATATCCGGGCTCAATTCGGACGTATTGTAATCCTGTGCATACAGGAACGGGAAAATCTGAATCTGCACGGCATACGAACCATTGTCGTAAGAGCCCGCGGGATCCACGCTGGTGATCTTATCGGTGGTGCCGATGGTGATCGCGGATCCGCTCGCCGTATTGGCGTCCTTCACGCCGCCGCATGCGGTCAGCGATGCGATTGCCGCGATGGATGCGACAGCCGCCAAAATCTTGCGATGATTCTTCAAGGGAAATACCTCTTCCTTAACTACTCTCCGCGCCGTCTTCATTGGCACGGTCACCAAGACTATGGGGTTATTGTGTTAGCCATGTGTTTCCATACGAATCGGCTGGATGTGCAAGGGTGCGGCTTGTGGCCGAATAACCCTTGGAATTGCAACTATTCCGGTATTTTGCGACATCCGCCACACAATGCCCACATTATGAGACCGGAAGAGGTGGAGGCGACAAGGCTGTACATGAGATGAGGGCCGCCTGCATATGCAGACGACCCTCATCGCGACCTATCACAGTTTCCCGTGACGAATGCAATCAACGCCTTGCGGCTGCGCCTTACTTCAGCTTGCGGCCGGCGCACCACACCTGGTTGACCGTCCAGCTGGACGGATCGGTGAGCAACAGGTCGGCGGCGTACCCGGGCGCGAGCAGACCCAGCGGGGCGCCGGTGACCGCGTTCGGCTTGTCGTAGCCGAACGCGCGCGCGGGCGCCAGCGTGGCAGCCTCGACGGCGTCGACCGGGGAGATGCCCAGCTCATTGACGGCGCGCTGCACGGCGACCTCAAGCAGCAGCGTGGAGCCGGCGATGGCACCGTTCGACACCAGACGGGCGTGGCCGTCGACGACGTTCACGTCCAGCGCACCCAGCTTGTACGGGCCGTCAGGGCAGTCGGTGGCCGCCATCGCGTCGGTGACGAACGCCGTGCGGTGGGGTGCGAACTCGAAGCCCAGCTTGACCATCGGATCCTGCACGTGGAAGCCGTCGTTGATCAGCTCGATAGTGACGCGCGGATCCTCCACGGCCGCCGGGATCGGGCCCGGCTTGCGGTGGTGCAGTCCATTCATCGCGTTGAACATATGGGTCATGATGCCCGCGCCGGCGTCGAAACCGGCCTTGGCGGTCTCGTAATCGGCGTCGCAGTGGCCGACGGCCGGCACGACGCCCGCCTTCGTGAACTGCTTGATGGCGCTGATGCCGTGAGGCAGCTCGGGCGCGATGGTGATCTGGCGGATGCAGCCGTCGGCAGCGCCCAGCAGCTCGTCGACGAGCTCGGGAACCGGGTCCTTGAGGCACTCGGGATCATGAGCGCCCTTGCGGGCGAGCGCCAGGAACGGACCTTCGAGATGGGCACCGAGCACGTCGGGGCGCTCGTCCATCTTGGCGCGAACGTTCTTCAGGTTCGCGCAGATCACGTCGATGGGGTTGGTGATCAGCGACAGCACCTGCCTGGTCGTGCCGTGCACGGCGTGGCCGGCACGCGCGATGTCGATGCCTTCCGGACCGTCATCGAAGGAATGCTCCCATGCGCCATGCGCGTGAATGTCCACATAGCCCGGGGTGATCAGCTGCCCGGCCGCATCGATGATGGCCGTCTCGTCGGCCGGATCAAGGCCGATGGAACGACACGCCGACTCGAACGCCTCGTCGTCGGTGCCGGTGGCGACGATGACACCGTCCGCCGCGGTCAGCCAGAAATGATCCTGGACGCCGCACGCATCCACCTTGCGGGCACCGCGAACGGCGACGCGACCCGCCTCGCCCTTCAGCGCATCAGTCACCCGCGCGACGATCTGTTCTCGTGATTGAGTCATATTGTCCTACCTCTTTGTATGTGATTCGGGGCGCGATGATGACCGCCCCATGCGAGGATGGGTCCCCCAGACGGGGAACCCATCCGTCATGCGCCCCGGTTCGGGAGCGCATATCGATATGCCTGTCAGGGCGCTGATCAGATGCCCTGCCAAGCCGGCTTGTGCTCGAAGGCGTACTTGTAGTAGTCCTTGTGGCGCAGGCGGGAGGCGGCGGCCTCGTCGACGATGATCGTCGCGTGCGGGTGCAGCTGCAGAGCGGAAGCCGGGCAGAAGGCGCTCACGCCGCCCTCGCAGGTCTCCTCGACCGCTTCGGCCTTGCCCTCGCCGAAGGCCAGCAGCACCAGGTGACGGGCCTTGAGGATCGTGCCGATGCCCTGCGTGATGCAGTGGGTCGGCACCTGGTTGATGTCGTCGTCGAAGAAGCGGGCGTTGTCGACGCGGGTCTGCTCGGCCAGCGTCTTGACGCGCGTGCCGGAGGCCAGCGACGAGCCGGGCTCGTTGAAGCCGACGTGGCCGTCGGTGCCGATGCCGAGGATCTGCACGTCGATGCCGCCGGCGGCCTCGATGGCCGCATCGTACTCGGGGCCGGCGTGGGCGATACGCTCGCCGTCCTCCAGCGGGGCGCCGTCGAGCACGTCACCGGGCACGTGCACCTTCTCCGGGTCGAGGCCGAGCGGCTCGACGACGGTGCGGTGGATGGTGCTGTGGTAGGACTCCGGATGGGTCAGCGGCAGACCGATGTACTCGTCAAGCGCGAAACCGCGCACCTTCGACACGTCGATGTCCTCGGCCTTCACCATGGCGGCGAGGTGACGGTAGGCGGCCAGCGGGCTCGAACCGGTCGCCAGACCCAGCACCGCGTCCGGCTTGCCCTTGATCAGATCGGCGACGCAGCGGGCGTACAGCTCGCCGGCCTCATCCTGATCCTTCACGATAATCACTTCAGGCATGTGCAACCTCCTTGTGTTGTTCATTCTTCAGCGGTTCGGCCACCCCGTTGTCATCAGCGACCAGCCGTGCCGTCACGCGATTCTTGCGTTTCCCGTGACATGCGCATCCGCTATTTGTTAATGATACTAACTAATGTGTATATCCGCATCTTCGGCGACACAACGGACATTGAACATGAGCGACCGTAGAATGAACATTGCGTGACCGGAAATGGTCTCGCGGAGAGCCACGGAAAGGATCCAGGGACTTATGACCGCTTACCAGCAATCCGGGATATGGGGCCCCCACAACCCGGGACAGAGCGGCAAGGCAAGTCCCGCCGATGCAAGACGCACGAACCGGTCATTGATCTTCAGCCTGCTGTTCCCCGACGTCCAGCTTTCACGCGCCGAATTGGGGCGGCGCACGGGACTGTCCCGCGTGGCGGTCTCCGATGTGGTCAACAGCATGCTCAGCTGTCACCTGCTGCGCGAGAACGGCCGTGAGTCCAACGGCGGCAAGGGCAAGCGAGGCACGCTGCTGAGCGTCGACCCCGACACGCTGCATATCATCAGCATCGACCTGTCACAGCCGCATCTCATCCAGGGCGAGGCCACGAACCTGCTCGGCGAGCCGGTCATGCACGTGGAACACGCGCTGCGGGCGGTGAACCATGTGGATTTCGACACCATCAACGAGGTCATCACTCCCCTGCACGCCGCCACGCAGAACGTCATCGGCATCGGGCTCGCCATGCCCGGCGTGGTCGACGGCAACGGCCTGGTGAAGCGCTCCACGCTGCTCGGCTGGCGCAACGTCGACGTCCGCACGCCCATCGAACGGCGTTTCTCACTTCCCGTCACCGTGAACAACGACGCGACCGCCGCCATGTTCACCGAGCGACTGTTCGGTAAGGGCGGCCCCAATATGATGTTCGTCCGCCTGCGCCGTGGCGTCGGAGGTGCCGTGCTGCTGGGCGACGTGCCGGTGTTCGGCGAGAACCACGCCGGCGGCGAGATCGGCCACATCTCCCTCGACCCGCAGGGCCCTCCATGCGCCTGCGGCAAGCGAGGGTGCCTCGAACGCCTGGTCTCGGCGACCTCGCTGCACGCACGGCTGCAGCGCAGCGACGAACGGATGCGCGCGAGCATCCTGCGCGAGGCCGGCACCTATCTGGGCACGGCGCTGTCCATGCCCGTGGGACTGCTGGACCTTGCCGACGTGTGCGTGTACGGGCAGAGCGACATCGTCAACGACACCCTGCTGTCGGCCGCGCAGGCGCAGCTCGACCTGCTGACCGGCTCGTCGTTCCACACGCGGACCATCATCCGCCGATGCGAGTGCAAGGGCGAAATCACCCTGCGTGGCGAAGCCCTATCAGTCCTCCACGATTACCTGGAAAACCGCTGATCAGGCTGCGCGCCACCTCCCGACAGCGGGAGGATTTGGATTTTCAGCGCGCGGCGGCGACTGCGGCACGCACGGCATCCCGATCGGTGCGGCATACCATGACGCCATCGCCTCCGCCTCCGGGGCCCCCATCCGATGTCATCGTGCGTTTCGCCGACAAATGAATCGCCGACACGCCCGTCTCCTTCAAGGCGGGAATGAGATCGACGGTCACACCGCCGCCGGCCTGTATCTGGATGCGCCCCGCGGCGTATTCGGACAGCTCCCGCAGGCGGCCCAGACCATCCGGGACGCATGCGGCGCCACCCGAGGTGAGCACGCGGGTGAAGCCAAGTTCGATCAGGGTATCCAGCGCGGCGAACTGATCGTCGAGCATGTCGAACGCACGATGATACGTGACCTGCACCTTGCGATTGCAGCGCACGGCCTCGTTGCGGGCGGCCTCGGCCAGCGCGCGGGTGAACGGCACGTCAATGCGCCCGTCCTCGGTCATGCCTCCGACGACGACGCCGGACGCCCCGGCGAGGATGGCCGAACGGACGTCGGCGATCTGCACGTATTTCTCTTCATCGGTGAACACGAACGAACCGCCTCTCGGACGGATCAGCACCTGGACGCCTTGGGGTACGCCGACATGGGAGCATGCCTGGATCATGCCGAAGCTTGGGGTCAGCCCGCCCGTGCCCATCAGAGCGGCGCACAGTTCGACGCGATCCGCCCCCTCCTCATGTGCGATGCGGGCGCCCTCCACGTCCTGCACCGCGATTTCAACCGTCATTGTCATCTCCTTCGATGCGTCACATACCTTGTCTATCACCGTACCATCCCGCACGAGGGCACCCGAACCATCCCACGCCCCGACACGCGCAAACCGTGGTACAAAGCGCGACACGCCGAACAACGGCGCGCCTCCCCTTTTTTGATTAACAGTGTTAATATATAAACATCGTTCATATTCAATGACGAGCATGACAACAACACGCAACGACCGCGCACACGGCACGACAGCGAAGGAGCAGTGATGACCAACACCATCGCCAACGCAACCCTGGCATCAGTGTCCGAAACCAACCGTTCGCGGATCATGCAGCACCTGTACCAGCACGGCATCAGCTCTCGCGCGCAGATCGCCAAAGCCCTCGACCTCACCCCCGCCGCCATCACCAAGATCACCGCCAAGCTCATAGAAGTCGGCGCCATCAAGGAGACCGGCGATTTCGAGGGGCGCAAGAACCGCCGCTCCATCGGGCTCACTCTCGACACCGCAGAATTCCACGTCATCGCCGTGAAATTCGCGCGAAGCCTGGTACAGCTCGGCGTGTTCGACCTCGCCGGCAAACCGCTGACCGTGCAGGAACTGCCCCAAGTCACCGAAGACACCATCGACTCGGCGATCATGCAGCTCCACGACACCATCGGTTCGCTGATCGAAGCCGACCGACGCATCATCGCCATCGGCATGGCCGTCCCCGGCCCCTACCTGCGCAACGTGGGACGCACCGCCGTCGTGTCCTCGATGCGCGGATGGCAGAAAGTCAACTTCATCCACGAATTCAGCAACGCGTTCACCGTCCCCGTGTTCGTGGAGCAAGACGCCCGCGCCGGCGCGATGGCCCAATACCTGTTCGATCCCACCATCACCACCGAGAACCTCGCCTACTACCTCGTCGGCGAAGGCGTCGGCCTCGGCGTGATCGACCACGGCAACATCATCAACGGCGCCCTCGGAGCGGCCACCGAAATCGGCCATGTCAGCATCGACATCAACGGCAAGCCGTGCGACTGCGGCAACGTCGGATGCCTCGAACGCTACTGCTCCACCCCCGCGATCCACGAGATGATCCTGAAGGAAGGCGATCTGATCGCCGATGCCGGCACGATGACCCACCTGCAGGCATGCCGAGCGCTGTTCGCACTGGCCCGCGGCGGCGACAAGCGCGCGATCGCACTGATCAAGCGGGTCGCACGGTACGTCGGTTTCGGCTGCATCACGATCTTCAACTCCTTCAACCCCTCGCAGATCGTCATCGGCGACATCGTCGCCGAAGCCGGGCAGCTCTTACTCGACGAAGTGCACAAGGTCATCGACAAGCACGTCATCCACGAGCTCAACGACACCACCGCCATCACCCTGTCCGCCCTGCCCGCGGACGCCGCCCTGAACGGCGCCGCGGCCGTAGCCATCAACCAGTTCCTCGACCACCCGTCACAGTTCTTCGAACTGTCGTGACCGCCCGCGGAACATCACGGATTTCCGGGGTCCCCACAACGGAGGACCCCGCAGCAACACAACAACACAACAACCACAGCAACCATCCCGGAAAGGAAACCATCATGACCAAGCCCATCGTTCTGTCTCTCGGAGAGCTCCTGTGGGACATACTGCCCAGCGGAAAGCGCGCAGGCGGCGCCCCCGTCAACTTCGCCTACCACGCGATGAAGAACGGCACCGAAGGCTGGGCTATCAGCGCGGTCGGTGAGGATGAGCTCGGCGACGAGCTGATCGCCAAGGCCGACGAAGCCGGCATCAACACCGTTATCCAGCGCAACGCTTGGCCGACCTCCACCGTCGAAGTCGCGCTGAAGAACGGTATCCCGGAGTACACCATCGTCAAGGGCGTGGCCTGGGATCACATTCTGTACACCCGCCAGCTCATCAATGTTGTTTCCAAGGCCGACGCCGTCTGCTTCGGCACCCTGGCCCTGCGCTCCCCCGAATCGCACGCCACCATCACCGAGCTGCTCAAGCACACCAAGCCGGGCGCGATGAAGTTTTTCGACATCAACCTGCGCGGCGACCACTACTCCAAGGAGCTTATCGAGGAACTCCTCAAGGTGGCCACCGTCTTCAAGATCAACGACGAGGAACTCCTGCTGCTGCGCGACATGTTCGACATCCGCGGCACCTCCGACGACGACGCCTGCCGCTGGTTCATGAGCGAGTACGGCCTCGACTACGTTATCCTGACCGGCGGTTCCACGTTCTCCACCATCATCTCCAAGAACGGCGAGTCCTCCACGCTGGCCACCCCGCACGTCGAGGTCGTCGACACCGTCGGCGCCGGCGACTCCTTCTCAGGCACGTTCACCGCCCGTACGCTGCTCGGCGACACGCTGGCCGAGGCGCACCGCAAGGCCGTGAACACCGCCGCGTACGTCTGCACCGCCAACGGCGCCTGGCCGGAGTACCCGGACACCATGCCCGACTACCTCGCGCAGGCCGCGCAGTGACACGCCCACAGGATGCACCGACGATCAAATAATCACATCTCATTATCAGAGAAAAGGGAAACATCGCAATGAGCAACGAAACCACCAAGCCAGTCAACGCGGGATTCGCCAAGATCCTGCCTGTCATGTTCGCCTTCTTCGTCATGGGCTTCGTCGACCTGGTCGGCACCGCGACGAACTACGTGAAGGCCGAGTTCGGTCTCGCCGACGGAACCGCCAACCTGTTCACCACCATGGTGTTCTTCTGGTTCCTGATCTTCTCCGTGCCCACCGGCATCCTGATGAACAAGATCGGGCGGCGCAAGACCGTGCTGTGGTCCATCCTGGTGACGCTCGTCGCCATGGCGCTGCCGATCATCGCCTACCTGCTGTGCCCGATGAAGTCCACCGTGCAGCTGGTGCTCATCGTCATCTCCTTCGCGTTCCTCGGCATCGGCAACACACTGATGCAGGTGTCGCTCAACCCGCTGCTGACCGTGTTCGTCAAGGGTGATAAGCTCGCCTCCACGCTGACCCTCGGCCAGTTCGTCAAGGCGTTCGCCTCCCTGTTCGCCCCGTGGATCGCCATGTGGGGCGCGAACAGCATCTCCGCCTTCACCTACACCAACGCTGACGGCAAGCAGGTCGGCATGTGGTGGATACTGTTCGTGATCTACTTCATCGTCGGCATCCTCGGCTACGTGCTGCTCGCGTTCGACAAGATCGAGGAGCCCGCGCCTGACGCCGGCACCACTACCATCGGCCGCTGCTTCAAGCTGCTGTTCTCCGACCGCATCGTGCTCCTGTGCTTCCTCGGCATCGTGGCGCACGTGGGCGTGGACGTCGCCATCAACGCGCAGGCGCCGCGCATCCTGACCGAGCACACCGGCGACACGTTCACAGCCATCGCGTCCTCCGCGACGATGGTGTACTTCGTCGCCCGCATGATCGGCTGCTTCACCGGCGGCATCGTGCTCCAGAAGATCAGCAACAAGCTCGGCGTGCGCATCTGCGGCGTCATCATGACGCTCTCCGCCATCTGCTTCGCGATCTTCACGCTCGTGCCGACCAATCCGCCGGTCTGGCTGTTCTGGGTCGCGGTCGCACTCGTCGGCTTCGGCAACTCGAACGTGTTCTCGCTGTTCCTCTCCCACGCGCTCATGTACCGTCCGGACCGTCAGAACGAGATCTCCGGCCTGATGCTCATGGGCCTGATCGGCGGCGCG
>OGOY01002617.1_pt1 | contig 15579 bp, 10 predicted proteins | sample 1552811 | NCBI WGS metagenome assembly OGOY01 (sample SAMEA2580132, study PRJEB22360) | human gut metagenome | biome: human gut; feature: human-associated habitat; material: faeces | place: Denmark | collected 2008/2010 | reverse complement strand
CCACTGAGACAAATTTGCTATTACTCACCACCTGAAGAGGTGGGAGTCTTCTCGATTGAGATAAACCAACTGTAAGAAAAAAGCTGCCCACTAAATGACAGCTTTCCTCCAACAACTTAATTCTTATTATTCTTTTACTCCACCAAGAGTAACTCCTGCAATGATATATTTAGACAACAGCAGGTATACAATAATGATCGGCACGATTGCTACCGTGATCATCATGTAGATTTTACCCATATCAAAGTTCATATAGTCCGCTCCACGAAGTGTTGCGATCAGGATCGGGACTGTCATCTTATTCTTTGACTGAATGATCAAAGCCGGAACGAAGTAATTGTTCCAGGAACCTACGAAAGTAAAGATTGCCTGAACTGCAATTGCCGGCTTCATGATTGGAAGAACAATGTGGTTAAATGTCTTAAATTCTCCAGATCCATCTATTCTTGCCGCTTCTACAAGAGAAATCGGAAGGGAAGACTGCAGATAACTGTACATGAAATAAAATACAGCCGGTGATGCAATTGATGGAATGATCAATGGAAGCAGAGAATCATACATTCCCATGTTCGTAACCAATTTCAGGAATCCCATTGCTGTAACCTGTGTAGGCATAACAAGGATTGCCATAATAAATGTAAATGCTACTTTTTTCCCTTTAAAATCATAAGCATAAAGTCCATATGCTGTCAGAGCTGAAAAATAGGTACATAATGCTGCTGAACACCCTGATACGATCAAACTGTTCAAAATACCACGGAACATCGGGAAGCTTCCGTCATTCGCTACATTTTTTAGATTTGTAAAGAAATATTTTCCCGGCAGTGCTGAGAATCCCTTCTGTAGCTCTGCATGAGAACGTGTTGCATTTATAATCAATACATAGAAGAAAAACAGACACATAAAAGATAACAGAATCAATACGGTATGTGCCAGTATGCTACGTCCACGACTTGACTTTGTTTTTGATTTCATTATCTCTTTCTCCTTTCTGCTTTTGCTCTTTTCTTAGCTGCTTTCTTAGAACCATCTGGATCGTTATCATTTGTCATACGATATACAAAGAAACAGAGGATTGCACTTACGATAAACAGATATACAGAAAGTGCACCGGCCATTCCATAGTTTTTGCTCTTCAGATGACTGTTCAGGAACATGATCAGAGTCATGGATGTTCTGTTCGGGTTACCCTGTCCATTTGTCAGGATCTGAGGAACATCGAACATCTGAAGTCCGCCAATAATGGATGTAATCAATGTATATGCCAGAATTGGACGGATCAAAGGCAGTGTAATATAGAAGAATCTCTGGATACTGTTACATCCATCCAAATCAGATGCCTCGAAGACGTCCTGACTGATTCCCATGATTGCTGCCATCAACATAATAGTTGTATTTCCAAACCACATCAGGAAGTTCATAAATCCGATCAACGATCTTGTTCCAAATACAGATCCAAGGAAATCGATCGGTTTTTTCAGGATTCCGATTGACATCAGAATTGAGTTAATCGGTCCATTTGTTGAGAACATTGTAAAGAATAACAATGCAAATGCAGATGCCATAATCAGGTTTGGAAGATAAATGACAACTTTGAAAAACTGCTGCCCTCTAATCTTTAATCGGACATCAGTGAACCACGCTGCAAGTACCAGCGCGATCACAATCTGAGGTATAAATCCGATCACCCACAGAATTAAAGTATTCACTCCATATTTCAGCATATCTGAATGAAGAAGACTCACATAGTTTGCCATTCCTATAAAATTCGGTCCAACCTCTTTAATTCCTGATCGGTAATATTCAAAGAAACTATACCTTACTGTATCGATCAACGGTATCAATGAGAAAATAATGTATGCTACGAAAAAAGGAAGAATAAATATATATCCCCATTTTCCATAATCAATACTTTTTTTCTTTTTCTTCATAATGGTTCTTCCTTTCCACAATATCTTCTAACAGAACAGAGGCTCTGCTGTCACAGAGCTCCCTGCGTTAGTAGCTGTTCATTCCAGACATTATTCTGGCCAAACAACCTCTGTAATGTCAGGATAACGTTCTTTAATTGCTGTTTCAAAGTTTGATTTTGCTTTCTCAAAGTCAACTTTGCCCTGGAAGTAATCGCTGAATGCGTTCTGGATCAACTCCACACATCCCTGATCGTAAGCGGAAAGTGGTGCAATCTTGATGTTTTCAGCAACTGGTGCAAAGTACTGGAATGGGTTCTGTCCGCCAAGGAATTCTGAACCATATGTAGCATCATCGTTTGCTGCTTCCTGCATACCGGATTTTGTATTTGTAAAGTCTGAGTAATTCTGGGAGATCTTTAACAGATTATCTTTTTTTGCTGTCATAGCAAGGATAATGTCTTTTGCATGTTCCGGATTATCTGTACCTGTTGCAACATGGATGTAAGATCCTCCCCAGTTGTATTCCTGCGGTGGGTTTGTTACTGCCCATACGCCGTCTTCTCCATCCCAGTTCGGTTTCAATGTGAAATCAATACCCCATGCCGGGAAGAGGAATGCAAATACTTTGGACTGACTTCCCATTGCTTTGTTCCAGTCATCATTCCACTGACCTTTTACTGTCGGGTTTAAGTAACCTGCATCCAGCCATTCTTTTGAATCATTAATCCACTGCATGATCATTGGATCAACTGTAACCTTTGTGTCTCCATCTTTTACCCATGAATTAGAAATGTTGTTTCCATAGAGACGGAATGTATCAGCATAAGAAGCAAATGCATAATATCCTTTCTGCTTCAATTCTTCTGCTGTCTGTTTCATAGCAGCCCAGTCTTTTACTTTTTCACCTACAGCAGTCGGATCGTCTGTTCCGAATACCTCTTTTGCAATATCACGACGGTAAACCATTGTTCCCGGGCAGCACTGCCATGTAGATCCTCTCTGAACCCCGTCTGCATCAGATGCTGTTGTTTTTGTGAAGTCGTACTGATCTGCAAGATCTTTATCCGGATCAATTCCAAGGTCCTTCAGTGGTACTGCAGTGTCTGCTTCAGCATCTGTATATTTGTATACATAGTCTGTCTCTGACAGGAAGATATCTACTTTATCATCTGTATCAACATCTGCCTGTTTCATAAGTGCCTCATCAAGTTTCTGCTGATAAACACCATCCTGGTTTGGATTGATGATCCAGTGGATCTCTGTTCCATCTTTCAATGTTGTAACAGTTCCATCTTTGGATGTTGACTCAACTTCAGGATATATAGCTTCCAGTCTCTCACGGAACTCATCATTCCAAGAATAAATGTTAATTACCTTTCCTTCTTCTGTACTGGCCTCTCCGCCATTTCCACCCTTGCTTCCACATCCGGCAAGTGATCCAACAGCAACTACTGTTGCCATAAGAATCGCAACAACTCTCTTTTTCATTTATAAATCCTCCTTTATCTAAGCACTCTGCTATGCTTTTCTTGTTGTTGAACTAAATATACCATCTTTTTTCCTCCGATTATATTATTTATCTTAACAAAATATCAAATTCATGTCATAATATAAAAAAGGAGGTTTTTTATGACTTTATCTAATGAATGGTACAATACAGAACTCGAAAACAGCGAATTAGAAACTCTTCACAGATCACCAACTGTAGAATATTCTTTCTATGATGCTGTACGCTCCGGCGACATGGAAGCAGTCATTAAAAACTGTTCCGAAGATGAATTTATTCGCCTGGAGGGAACGGGTGTTCTATCCCGTAATGCGCTTACTAATATAAAATATCATTTTGTTGTCACCACTGCAATGTTGACCCGTTATTGTATCGACGGTGGGCTCGAACCAGAGCAGGCTTACAGGCTCAGTGACTTCTATATTCTGAAGATGGATTCCTGCACAACGATCCGTCAGGTTGCAGATCTTCACCATGAGATGGCAAAGGATTTTACAGGTAAGATGATTCTTCAGAAAAAAAGTTCCATTTTATCAAAACCCGTTATGCAATGTGTTGATTATATTTACAGTCACATCAAAGAAAGAATCACGATTCAGGTTCTTGCTGACCACACCGGACTTTCCACGAATTATCTTTCACGCATTTTCAAGCAGAATCTGGGAGTCTCTGTCAGCGATTATATCCGTGAACAGAAGATAGAAAAAGCAACTCATCTGCTGCGATACTCAAACAAATCAATTGTAGATATCGCAAATTATCTTGCATTTTCTTCACAGAGTCACTTCATCCAGACATTCGAGAACTTTACCGGGCTCACTCCAAAGAAGTACCGGGACAAATACTATAAAAGCATGTGGTAAAATCAGATTTCTTCACAGAAGAATTCGCAGATTTTCCCACAAAAAATACTGTCAGAAAGCAATTCTCTTTCTGACAGTATTTTTATCTTTTTAATCTGTCGATTATACTAATTCAATTTCAATCTTATGTGTCTCTTTCACTGAGAGCATCTGAATCTCTCTCTTTGAAAGTATTGTACACCTTTCATCTGTTATTTCTAATGCTTTTCCATCACAAGCTGCTTTCTGGATCTTCAACTGATCAAATTCTTTCTTTTCTTTATTATAGAATATAATCTCAAAGTTCCTTCCGGCAAATGTCATCTTAAGTACTGCTTTTCCATCCTGATTATACTGTTCCGGCATAAGTGCAGGTGCGATCTTCAAGTCACCGCAATCTCCTTTCACCCCAAACACTTCTGTGATCATGGTAAGCATATACCAGCTTGCAGCGCCTGTCAGATATGCATAGAGGCCTCTTCCCTGATTATCAAAATATTCCGGAAGTCCAGGATACATCTTACTGTTATCAAATTCCATTGCTGCATCTAAAAGTGCCTGAAGTACTTTATTTCCTTCTTTTGCAAATCCTCTCTGGTACAATGCATTTGAGTACATAACAGCCATGTGTGAGAACACTGCTCCATTCTCTTTCTCGCCATAAGCAAATCCAAACATTCTTCCAAGATCAAATTTTTCCTCATGGAAGTTTGTGTTCAAACGGTATCCGCCGGCTTTCTGATCATAAAGATACTTGTCTGCACTCCTGCAGATAGATTCCACCTGATCTTCTGTTGCCGTTCCACTCATAATGGCAAATACTTGTCCGGTCAGCATCATTCTCACGCTTTCATCCATAACGCCTTCTACTTTTCTGCCATGGTTATCATAATAGCCATTGAACCAGCCATCTTCTCCATCCTTCACCCATTCGTTGGCACGGATGTTTTTCATCATCCAGTCTGCTTTTCCCTCAAGATTAGCCGCAAGTTGATCCAATCTTACAACAATTGTGTCTCCACTGATATTATGTTCACATTTCTTTGCGTATCCTGCAAGGAGTGCCTGCTTACGTGCTGCATCTTCATACAGTTCCACGCTTCCTGCAAGAAGATCTTCCATCTCATGTGCAATTTCAATCTTGCTGCTTCCACTGATTTCTTCCAACTGACGGAGTGTTTTTGCAATATTTCTCAAATTTCCGGCATAAGCACAGGTAAATGCAACACTTTCCCCCTTCTCCCATGCCATGTCCAGTGCATCATTCCAGTCGGCACCATGAAGACGCATTTCATTATGCTCTCCTACATCATAGAACGCACACAGATTCTGTAAAAGAATATGCTCCAAAACTGTTCCGAAATAAATGTGGTCTCTTTCTGTTTTCTGCTTCTGTCCATATTCGCTGTTCCAAAGCTTATCATGTGCAGTACCTCTCATAGACTGCAAATCTTTAAAATACGGAACCTTTTCAAACAGAACATCCATATCTCCTGTCTGATCCAGATACAGACGAGTCGTTACAAATGGCCAGAATGCATGATCCATCCAGACACGTGTAATATTGTTTCTGTCTGCAATAAACTCACCCTGCTTATTTCCGATGATTGTCGCATTTGTTCCATCAATTCTTACTCCGCCATAATTATCCACGATCATCTGACGGACATTTGAGGGATCCATAATCAGAAGTGCAAGGCAATCCTGCCAGAGATCTCTCCAGCCTCTTCCTCCTTTTCCATAATCGTGATATGGAAGGAAGGAACATCCATAAATTCTTCTTAAAATTGGCTGGAAGCAAATCCACTTCAGATAATTGTCTGTAGCTTCATCACCGGTTTCAAACTCTACATTTACTTTTTCCGTCCAATACTTTTTCACTTTGGCAAGCTCGTTTTCCGCCTGCTCCTTCGTACCAAATAAAGTACAGATTTTTGAAATGGAAGCCTTTTCTCCCGTTGCTCCGGCAAGAACAACATACTCTATTGATTCATTTGCTTTTAATTTTCTGCGTTCAAACCTGAATGCCCCAACAGCCTCTTTCCCCTCCAGATGGCAGCCTGCGGTACATCCCGTTTTTTCTACACGTACTGCTTCCGGAATCAGGAAAGAACCTCCCTCTCCAATAAAGCTTTCAACAGTCGGATAAAACTCCTTCGGGGCATTTCCTTCTGCTGTAAAACCATATACAAAATAAGTCGTATCATTTTTCTGATGTCCACGTTCATCAAAGGATAATACCGGTGTAACTTCTACGCCACATTCTTTCGTGTCGATTCTGTGAAGAAGTGATGTGACATGTCTGTGGTCGCGGATATTATCTGCGCTTCTTCCATAAACCGGAATGGCAACGATCGGTGTTACTTCCTGTTCTTCTTCCGAAAGATTTGTAATCTTGATCAGCTGGATCTCTGTTGTGCCATCAATAGAAACAAAGGATGTGATTTCTGACTGAAGATCATATTTTTTTGAAGTTCTTGTCAACTTCTGCCACATCATTCCTGCTTCCAGAGTGCTTTCATCCTGTCTGTCTGTATATTTATCAAACTCCTGCTCCGCTGAAACTCCACATGCTGACCAGTAGCCTTTTCCTTCTACCCGACACCAGAAATTTCTGGTGCCACGGTTATTGTGAAGGTTTTCAATGCTGACAGGTTCGAGAAGGAAATGATTCTGGTCCGTTTTACTATCTCCCCCCAAAGTTGGTGTAATACTGGATTTCAGACCTTCTTCTCCTGCCAGTGGTAAGTAAAGTCCACTATAATTTTCCGGATTTGTAATCGTAAATGTTCCGTTTTTATCTGTAAAATTGATTTTTCTCATGTCCAGTCCCTCGTCATTTCATTTAAGAAAGGAATAATTCTACCTCTGTTGTCTTTGTTAACTTCTCCTGTGGAATATAATTATCTTTCATTTGTTCTCCATTTACGAAAAGTTTTTCACATCCTGACTCTGCATGCCCCGGATTTTTCACAACGATATGTAAATGTGAACCTCTGAAATCTTTTTCGATTTCAAATTCCTCCCACTCTTTCGGTACTGACGGAGCAATCTTCAGTCCATAGAAGTCTGGCCGCATTCCGAGAATTCCTTCTACACATCCCACCATAACCGTAGATGCTGTTCCTGTCAGCCAGTGTACATGAGAACGGCCGAAGTTCGGGCTGTGTTTTCCTTCTGTAAACTGTCCATAGCAGTATGGTTCAAGTCTTCTGATCTCTGCACGATTATTCTGTGCAGCCGGTGCATTTTCAATAAAATAGTTAAATGCTCTCTCTCCGTGTCCACGAAGCGCCTCTGCAAGAATGATCCATCCCTGAGACTGTGAGAAAATTCCTGCATTTTCCTTTGTTCCGGCATTGTAGATCACAGCCAGGGCACCTTCAAATGCATGTGCATGATACGGAGGGTCCATCAGGATTGCTCCATATTCTGTATTCAGTTTGTCATATACATTCTGAAGTGCAAGATCTGCCTGCTCTTCATTTGCAAGTCCACTGATCACAGACCAGCTCTGTGGGTTCAGCCACATATTTGCCTCCGGATCTGTGCGCTGTCCGATCACTTCACCATCCTCTGTGAAGCCACGGATAAAGCGGTCTTCGTTCCAACAGAGATCCTGGATCAGTTTTTCCAGCTTCTTCTGACTTTCCTCCAGATAATTCAGATATTCTGTGTCTTTCTTATACTCAGCAAATTCCTTCAAAATTGTCATTGCATAGTAGAACTGTAATGCAACGAAGGTTGACTCTCCATCTTTTCCGAGTCTTAAGCAGTCATTCCAGTCAGCATAAAGGCCTGCCGGCATACCATGCTTTCCAAGATGATTCATGGAGAAATCTACTGCACGTTTCAAATGCTCGTACACGGTACCTTCTTCTTTATTTGCAAACGGAATCACTTCATCGATAAATTCCAGATTTCCCGTCTCGGAAATGTATTTGTATACTGTTGGGAACAGCCACAGCGCATCATCTGCACGATAAGCCGGGTGTCCTGTCTCCTGCACATAAGAAGCATCATCCGGTGTATCCTCATGTCCCGGATTGTGTGTGAATTTTACAAGTGGAAGCCCTCCACCATTATTTACTTGTGCAGAAAGCATGAAGCGGATCTTCTCTACTGCCATCTCCGGTGCCAGATGGATCACACCCTGGATATCCTGTACTGTGTCGCGATAACCGTATCCATTTCTCAGTCCACAATATGTAAAGGATGCAGCACGTGACCAGATAAATGTCATAAAGCAGTTATATGCATTCCATGTATTGATCATTGTATTAAATTCTTCGCTTGGTGTCTTCACCTGGAAATGGGACAGATGTCCATGCCAGTACTGAATCAGTTCTTCCAGTTCATTTCTGCAGATTGTTTCACAATCCTCATAACGAGACATGATTGTTTCTGCATCAGCATCTTCTTTCATACCAACAATAAATGCTATTTCTTTTGTCTCTCCCGGATATAAAGTCAGGATTGTAGCTAATGCTCCACATCCATTTTCATTATAATTTCCTTCACAATTTAAAATACCATCTTCCACTCCGACCGGATTGTTGTATCCATGATATCTTCCAAGGAAACCTTCCCTGCTTCCACACCAGGAATCAACCTTTGCACCTGCAAGTCCGAAGAAACGGTCAACAACGATCTTGTCATCCACATCTTTTCCATCTTCCAGCTGATCCAGATTGGCATGGATCATCTGCCGCACACGGTTTCCACGGAACACTGTTCTTGTAATAAACTGAGAGTACTGAAGATTTACCTGATCCTGCTCGTAATTGCTGTTGTTTGTAAATTCTGCATAGCCTGTTACATTGATCTTGCGCATGCGATCTGAGGTATTTGTCACTGCAAGATTCCACACTTCATAAGACTGATTCAGCGGAACATAGTATCTTACTTCTGAATGGATCTGGCTATAATCAGCCATCATCTTTGTGTATGCTGTACCATGATGACATTCGCTCTTATAAGAATTCAGATCTTTTCCTACCGGCTGCCAGGAAGCTGACCAATAATCTTCACTCTCCTGATCTCTTAAGTAGATATATCTTCCCGGCTGGTCAAACTGATTGAAGATATATCTTAAAATTCTTCCGTTCGCTCCTGATTTTGCAAAGCTATATCCACCTGCATTATTAGAAATAATTGCTCCATATTCTGGAGATCCAAGATAGTTCACCCAAGGTGCCGGTGTATCCGGTCTTGTGATCACATATTCTTTTTTCGATTCGTCAAAAAAACCATATTTCATACTTCACATTCTCCTATCACACTTATTATAAACAAATTGCAGCTATTCCTACTATCTGCAATTCTATCTTTACTGTGATAAAAGAATATCAAATCAGAACACATTAATATACAAAATAAGAACTCAAAATATCAAATTCGTGACATGACAAAAAGGACTTATTTTACTCCCGTATCAGCTCGCTTGTATAATATACTCATTTCATGTTAAGATACTATCAGCTTTATATATGAAAGGATTTTCTCATGCCTGGTTTTATTTTACATTTAACTGCAGCCCAGATGCTGCGAAGCCATCTTCACGATTACCCTGATTTTCCTTATCCGATTCAATCTGTAAATGATTTTCTGATTGGGAATCTTCTACCGGATGCGACAGACCAAAAAGAGCTTTCACATTTCCGGAATCCTGTTTATCGTGATAAGATGATGGTATTTCCAGATTTAACACGTTTTACTGCTAAATACGCCTCTCTTCTTTCTGATTCCAGTGTTTTGGGCTACTATTTTCATTTATATATCGACCGTCGGTTTTTCAAGGATTTTATTCCGGAGATTGTTGATTTTTATGATGAAACCGGACAGATTACAGATGTAAAAGAAGAGATTGTAACCGTTTATATCAGAAATTTTCAGACTTATATCCCTTTTGAAAAGTATCTTACTGAGGAATATTATTATGGGGACTATACAAAGATGAATACTTATCTTGTAAACCGTTATCAGATTCCACTCGATCTGAACGCACAGATAATAAATCCAGGGATCAATGAAATTCAGTATGGAAATGTACAGCAAGTCCTGGATTCATTGCATGGATATCTCAGTGTTACCGTGGATGCAGTAAATGATCTTAAGGTATTTCCACTTGATAAGCTTCTTACTTCACTTGAACAATATACGATTGAATTTTTAGCTAATCCTTTATAGAAAAAAACTCTATTATCCCTGCCATATTCTAATCCGGAAGAGATAATAGAGTTTTTTATTTAAATCTATATTTTTTTAGAACTTTCAAATTATTTTACGCGATCTCTGTCGTACTCTCGAACTGCGAATTATACAGATCTGCATAGAAACCGCCTCTTGCAAGAAGTTCCTCATGATTTCCCTGCTCAATGATATCTCCGTCCTTCATAACAAGGATCAGATCTGCATCTCGGATCGTTGATAATCTATGAGCAATAACAAAGCTTGTTCTTCCCTTCATCAGATTATCCATCGCTTTCTGGATCATTTCTTCTGTACGGGTATCAACTGAACTTGTCGCCTCATCCAAAATCAGGATCTTCGGATCTGCAAGGATTGCCCTTGCGATTGTGAGGAGCTGTTTCTGTCCCTGGGATACATTACTTGCTTCTTCATTCAGTTCCATATTGTATCCACCCGGAAGTGTCTGGATGAAACGATGCACATGTGCCGCCTTCGCTGCCTGAATCACTTCTTCCTCTGTCGCATTCAGTTTTCCGTAACGGATATTGTCACTGATCGTACCATGGAACAGCCAGGTATCCTGCAGAACCATTCCGAACATTTCACGGAGTTCACTTCTATTGAAGTCCCGGACATCGTGTCCGTCAATCTTGATCGAACCTCCATTCACATCATAGAAACGCATGAGCAATTTGATCATTGTTGTCTTTCCGGCTCCTGTCGGACCAACAATTGCGATCTTCTGGCCTTCTTTCACATCCGCTGAGAAGTCATTAATGATGATCTTATCTTCATTATATCCAAAACGTACATGCTCAAATTCAACATTTCCCTGAAGATTCTCTACAGAAACCGGATTCTCTACTGTCTGATCTTCTTCCGGTCCTTCCAGGAACTCGAAGACACGCTCTGATGCTGCAGCTGTTGACTGAAGCATATTCGCCACCTGTGCGATCTGCTGCAATGGCTGTGTAAAGTTACGTACATACTGAATAAAGGACTGGATATCTCCAACCTCGATCACATCCTTAATTGTCAGATATCCGCCAAGGATTGCCACTGCCACGTAACCTAAATTTCCAACAAACTGCATCACAGGCATCATCAAACCGGAAAAGAACTGGGATTTCCATGCGGAATCATACAGCTTATCATTTGTTTCATTGAATACTTCAATTACTTCCTCTTCTTTATTAAATGCCTTGATGATGTTATGACCACCATAGATTTCTTCTACCTGTCCATTCACATTTCCAAGGTATGTCTGCTGCCCTACGAAATATTTCTGTGAATGTTTCATTACGAATCCGATCAATCCGGCAGAAAGCGGAAGAATCAAAACTGCAATCACTGTCATCAGCGGGCTGATTGACAACATCATGATAAATACACCAATCAGAGTTGTAACCGATGTGATCATCTGAGTCGCACTCTGGTTCAGGCTCTGTCCAAGTGTGTCAACATCATTTGTCACACGGGAAAGCACTTCACCTACCGGCTTTGTGTCAAAATAGCTCATCGGCATGCGGTTGATCTTCTCGGAGATTTCTCTTCTCAAACGGTAGGTTGTCTTCTGAGACACCCCCGTCATCAAATATCCCTGCACAAAACTGCAGATTGCGCTGATCACATACAGGCAAAGAACAGTCAGCAGAATCTGTCCGATTTTACCGAAATTCATTCCGTCTCCACCGGAAACTTTACTTACAAGTCCATTGAAAATCTCCGTCGTTGCTTTTCCTAAAATCTTCGGTCCGACAATATTGAATATTGTTCCACAGATAGCAAACACGGCTACGAAAAATACCTGTACTTTGTAAATTGCCATGTAGTGGATCAGTTTCTTCATTGTTCCTTTGAAGTCTTTTGCTTTTTCATTCGGTCTTCGACCGCCATGCATTCTAGCCATGAATCTGATCCTCCTTTCCATCTGTCTGCTCATTTAACGCTGCTTCTAACTCTTTCCTGGACAGCTGGGATTCTGCGATTTCACGGTATACCGGACAGTTCTTGAGAAGCTCCGCATGAGTTCCCTTACCTGCCACTTTGCCTTCGTCCAATACTATGATTTGCTCTGCATGCAGGATCGTGCTGATTCTCTGTGCAACGATCAGCACCGTACTTCCGCTTGTCTTTTCAGCCAACGCACGGCGGAGTGTTACATCCGTCTTATAGTCAAGGGCAGAAAAACTGTCGTCAAAAATAAATACCTGCGGGTGCTTCGCGATTGCTCTTGCAATAGAAAGTCTCTGCTTCTGTCCACCAGATACATTCGAACCTCCTTGTGAAATCGGGCTCTTATATTTCTCCGGTTTTGTGTCAATAAATTCTGTTGCCTGTGCAATCTCTGCCGCCTCGATCATCTCATCATCGCTTCCATGTGAATTACCAAACATGATATTAGATGCGATATCTCCCGAGAACAGAACTCCCTTCTGCGGAACATATCCAAGCTTCTCACGAAGTTCATGCTGTTTCACTTCACGGATATCTACACCATCCAGCGTAATATCTCCGGATGTCACATCATAGAAACGTGGAATCAGATTTACCAGCGTAGACTTACCACTTCCGGTACTTCCGATAATCGCTGTTGTCTCACCCGGCTTCGCTGTAAATGTAATATCTTCCAGAACATCTTCATCTGCACCTGGATAACGGAAAGATACATGATCGAAAGTAAGTACTCCTTTTCCGTCTTCTGGGAAATGTTTTTCTTGCTTTGGATCGTGGATCATTGTCTCACTCTTCAATACTTCCTCAACACGGTCTGCTGCCACAGCTGCTCTTGGAAGCATAATTGAAATCATACAAAGCATTAAGAATCCCATAATGATCTGCATCGTATATTGGATAAATGCCATCATATCTCCAACCTGCATCTTTCCATCACTGATTCCATGTGCTCCTGTCCATACAATCAGAACAGATACACCGTTCATGACTAACATCATCACCGGCATCATAAATGTCATTGCACGGTTGACGAAAAGATTCGTCTTCGTCAGTGTGCGGTTCGCATCATCAAATCTCTCTTCCTCATGCTTCTCTGTACTGAATGCACGGATAACCGGAAGTCCTGTCAGAATCTCTCTTGTTACAAGGTTCAACTTGTCAACAAGATTCTGCAGCACTTTGAACTTTGGCATAACAACAAGGAACAGCAACAAAACTACAAATGCAATGATAATAACCGCAAGTCCGATGATCCAGGACATAGATACATTTGTCTTCATAACCTGCAGCACTCCACCGATTGCAAGAATTGGCGCATACAGAACCATACGAAGCAGCATAACGATCAGCATCTGAATCTGCTGGATATCATTCGTACTTCTCGTGATCAAAGATGCTGTTGAGAAGTGATTGAACTCGTTGTTTGAAAATCCAACAACCTTATGGAATACTCCACTTCTCAGATCACGTCCTGCACTTGCCCCAACTCTTGATGCCAGAAATGCAACCATAATACTTGCTACCATTCCAAGAAGAGCAAGTGCAGCCATCTGACCTCCTGTTTTTAACAGATAATGAATCTGTGTCTGATCCATGTCCATTCCAAGGTCTTTATATGCACTCCTGCAGAAGCTCACTGATGCCTGATCAAGAATTGTATCCGGCATCTCTGACATCTGCTCTTCAATCTTCTCAACCATTGTTGCTCTCTGCTCAGCCGGAAGCATTTTCAGAAGATCAAACATAGACATGTCATCCAGTGACACTGCCTGGGATTCTGCCTGAGATTCACCTTGTGGCATTCCTTCCGGCATTGTCTGGTCTGCCCCTTGTGGCATGCTCTGCGCCATTCCCTGGGACATCTGCTCTTTCAGCTTGTCTTCCATCTGTTTTGTTGTATCACTTCCGGACTCGATTCCGGATGTCATCATCATTGGAATCTGAAGAATATCTTTCAGATTCTCCATCGTATTTTCCTCTTCAGCAACAGAATCTTTCAAGACATAAGCTTCTTTTTTATAAGAAGTATTATCTTCTGTATATGCATCCATCACCGTCTGTTGATCGTCTTCCGATACAAACAAAAGCAATTTTTCCATTTCTTCTGTTGCAATCTGTCTCGGTACTTCATCTTTAATACCGCCCTGCTGGATTCCTACATTTACAATATCTGATGTGTAGGCCGGCAAGGACAGATCACAATACGCCTGCACAACCAGAATCAGCACGATCGCAATCATAGCTTTCCAGTACGATGCAGCGTATTTGAATAAGTTCTTCATAATCTGCGTATTTCCTTTCCTGGTAATTCTCTGTTACTGTTCGCAATATGTGTAAGCAACAACAACTCTCTTCAAGTTACACAATTTATCACTAACCGCTGATTCTCAGCGACAGTAATCTACTTCATTCACTACTCCACATTCTCTATAATCTGCAGGAGCAGCCGGCGAAAAAGCATCTTCTCTTCCACGCTCATTCCTTCAAACACTTTTTCTTCCAGTTTCTCAGCTGTCTTGATCACATAAGCAATGCTGTCTCTCCCTTTCTGTGCAAGAGTCAGGCGCATCACTCTCTGGTCCTGTTCATCGGCTTTTCTTGTAATGTAACCTTCCTGTTCCATCTTCTTGATCATCGATGTAATTGACGGCGGCGTTACATTCAAACGCTTCGCGAGTTCTTTTTGAGACATGGAATCTTCCTGATGAAGGGCAAATAAGATCCCTGACTGGGCTCTGCTCAAATCGTATTCTGCATACAATTCCTGTGCTCTCTTTCCGATCAGGCGCATACTCTGTCCCATCAATCCAAGTAATGGGGCATCCTCTTTATGACACTTCACGTTCTTTTCCCTCCTTGATTTATTGATACATTCTACAAAAAAAATTCTGACTATCCCTTTTTCCACAGAATGAATAGTGAAAATTAGTTAGTTAATTAACTAAATGAAAATATAGTACTTTTCACAAAGTAAGTCAATATTATTTCTATTTTTTCACACTTTCTTAATACTTTTTGCACACAAACAAGTTAGATAGTTAATTAAATTTAATGTATAAAAATGGTGAAACCAAATGACTGACTCCATCTGATTTCACCATTTCCTCTTAAAACTCGTTACTGTTCACACGATGTGCGACCAGCAACGCATCTCGCCATTTTAAATCGC
>OGOY01002604.1_pt1 | contig 15630 bp, 10 predicted proteins | sample 1552811 | NCBI WGS metagenome assembly OGOY01 (sample SAMEA2580132, study PRJEB22360) | human gut metagenome | biome: human gut; feature: human-associated habitat; material: faeces | place: Denmark | collected 2008/2010 | reverse complement strand
ATTCCTGCTGCCACCATGTTTTCTTACGGCACTTTCGGTTCCAAAAGTGCCTACCCGTAAACAGTAACAAAAATTTCACATATTTTTCCATTTCGCGCCTTTTCATGCTTCCCCGAAACTGTTATACTGGATAGCGAAGCGGAAACTTTGACATACAGAGCCGTTTCAAGGGAAATAGAACAAACAACCCATTTACAAATTTATCACATAGAATGAAAGGCTGTAGCTGTACCACAACCTGACAGCCGCGAAAGGTTTTATATGACACAGAAAAAAACATATTTAAGCTGGCTTCTGGGGCTTATCTGTGCTTTCAGTCTGATGATCGTGTTTCTGATCACCTCGGTGGAAGCCGTCGCCTACTGGACGCCGCATTATTATGAAAATGAATATACCCGCTACCAGGTTGCCGATGATGTCCATATGGAGATGGACGACCTGCTTTACGTGACGGACGAGATGATGGCGTATCTGCGCGGCAGCCGCGACGATCTGAACATTGACACCGTCGTAGACGGGACGCCGCGCGAATTTTTCAACGCCAGGGAGAAGGCGCACATGGCGGATGTCCGCAACCTCTTTCTCGGAGGACTGGCGCTGCGCCGCCTCTGCCTGTTTCTGGCAGCGGCATCGGTTGCACTGCTGGCACTTTTAAAGGCTCCGTTAAAACATCTGCTGCCACGGATGCTCTGCGCCGGGACGGTTTTATTTCTGGGCGTGACCGCCCTGCTTGCCGGGATCATTTCCACTGATTTTACGAAATATTTTATTATTTTCCACAAAATCTTCTTTACCAACGATCTCTGGCAGCTCGATCCGCGGACCGATCTTCTGATCAACATCGTGCCGGAACCATTTTTCATGGACACCGCCGCCCGGATCGGCATCACCTTCTGCCTGATGACCGGCGCCCTGTTTCTTCTCTGCCTTGCATGCATCCTGCGGGAACACCGCAGGGGCAAATCAGGGGCAGAAAATTCCGGAAATTCCGGAGGCGGCAGCTCTCCAGGTAGTTCCAGCCACCCGGCTGCTCCGGATTTGAAGACGAAAATAGCTGGCAGCACAGGCAGCAAGTTGTCCTTGTTTTTAATTGGTACACTTTTGCTGTCCCTGCTCGCCGCCCCGATGCAGGCGCTTGCCTCCACTGAATGGCCGTCGGACATTTCGATTGACTCCGATGCCGGGATCGTCATGGACGCCGACACCGGAGTTGTTTTATATGGAAAAAATATCCACGAAACCTACTCTCCCGCCAGTATCACGAAGGTTCTGACCTCCCTCATCGTTCTGGAGCACTGTTCCCTCGATGAGACAGTCACCTTTTCCGAGAGCGCGGTCTACAACGTGGAATCCAACAGCAGCAGCGCCGGATACGATACAGGCGATACTGCCAGCGTCAAGGACTGCCTCTACGCCCTGCTTTTAAAATCAGCCAATGAGGCTGCCAACGCACTCGCCGAGCACGTAGCTGGCTCCGCTGATGCATTTGCTGTTTTGATGAATGAAAAAGCCGCCGAGCTTGGATGCCAGGATTCGCATTTTGCAAATCCGAGCGGTCTGAATAACGAGGAACACTATGTCAGCGCCTACGACATGGCGCTCATCACGCGCGCGGCATTTGAAAATCCTACGTTTGCCAAGATCGTCGAAACAACCTACTATAAACTGCCGCCGAACCAGAAAAATCCCGAGGGACAGGGCATCTCCCCGGGCAATAAGCTGGTCAAAAAGAACTGGCCGCAGTACTACCGTCCGGACGTCCTCGGCGGCAAAACCGGTTATACCTCCATCGCCCTCAACACACTGGTCAATGGTGCCAGACAGGGCGATACGACACTGATTACCGTCATCCTGCACAGCAACAACACGCAGTATGAGGATACCAGCCGGCTACTCGACTTTGGATTTAACAATTTCCAGTCGGTCAAAATTGCAGATTATGATCAAACTTTTTCAAATATCGGAAAAGATTTGAAGATTGCAGATGTGTCTACCGCCGGGGGCGAATCCCTGTCCATCGACCCAGATAGCCGCGTGGTACTTCCAAAAACAGCGGATTTCTCGGAGACAACGACCTCCTTCGACTATGAGATCCCGGCTGGCGCACCGGACGGCACGATCGCCTGTGTCACTTATTCGCTCGGCGATCACAAGGTTGGCCAGGCATATCTGACCCTCACCGACAGCAGCCAGACAGCGGCAGATATTCCCGAAAAACTTGTATCCCAGGCGGCAACAGCTACCGCGCAGGACAGCTCCGACACTGCCCTTTCAGACGGCTCCTCGGAGGCCTTGCCGCTCTCCAATCCGCCCGAATCGGCTGCTAATCAGGAAAATAGTTCCACCGGTAAATCCTTTGGACAGCTGTTTCATATTTCCGTCCGCGTTCCACCGGCATTCATCGCCGCACTGACCGCCATTCTTGTCGTGATCGGCGCGGTCACCGCCGGCATCCGTTTTCTCCAGATGCAGCGCCGCCAGGAGGAGGACGCCCTCGCAGAACGCCGCAGACGGCGCGCGGAACGTCTGCGCGACAGCGGAATGTCCGAAGCAGATTTCGACCTGATGATGCAGGACCGCCGAACGGCGCTGGCGAAAAAAAGGAAGAAACGCTCGCATAAAATACCATAACTGACACAAAAAGAGTTACCAGATGTGGAAATTCTCTTCTTTTACCTTACTCTAAACAGGCAGGAGAAACATTTCCATATCCAGTAACTCTTTTCTATGAATTTTTTCTTTTCTCTAATTCCTATTTCATACGCTCCATCCGCTCGGCTGCCTTCACCCTACTCGGCTGCTTCTGCCGCCTTTCCAGACTTCTTCGCCTTGTTGCGTTCCGCGCGCTTCTTCTTCGTTTCCTCCTTCTTCTGCTCCACGTAGGCCGCTCCCTCTTCACCGACCAGCTTCGTCGTCTTAACAGCAAAGAACGAGCCGTCCTCCGACTTCTTCATCCGGATCTTTCCCTTCATATAACCGTGCTCCGGGCAGACCGCCAGACAGAAGTAAAATTTCTGGTTTGAGGAAAACCAGCGGATCTTTTTCCGCAAGGTCCGGCGGCATTTGTAACAAACCATCTCCGCCACACGCCGTTCCTCCAAAATCTCTTCCTTCGTCTCATGCTCACGCGACACAAATTTCGCATATTCTGGAAATTCCAGGTAGATCTCTTCCTCCTCCGTCAGCGGCGGCTGGTAATAATCCACTGAAACATACTCCATCATGCTGTAAAAGTCCATCTCACTCATGACACGCCCCGTGTAGTACGCATCATCCAGCGCCCGGTGGAACGGGCGGTCTTCCGTGAGGTGCAATTCCTCTACCACGGTATCTAACGACTCCTTTTGCTTGGTGCCGTGGATCAGGGCATAGATTTTCTGCAAATCATAATAGAGAAGCGGCGATGGAAACTGCAGCTCCATCCCGTGATATACCATATTCCGCTGCAATTCGGTCAGATCCATCGAGCCCCACGTACAGAACCGGTAATCATCCCCGCACCATTCTAAAAATTCGGTCATCGCACGCACAAAATCCTCGCCTTCTGTGTCAAGCTGCTCGATCGACATATGCGTCACTTCTGATATCTTATAATGCATCTGCCGGTACACCCGCGGGCGGATCAGACGGCGAAATTCCGAAATGATTTGAAGATTTTTATTTAATTTTACCGCGCCTATCTCAATAATCTCAAATGGAAGCCGGTTCATCGAGCCTTCCTTGCCCGCCGGACTCTGGTTCCATTCCAGATCCAATACTATAAACTGTCCCATAATTCTCGTCTCTTTGTAACGGTTCCGTTTTCTCCGCGTTACCTCTTACTTTTCTTTCTTCACGTTGTCACTGTCCATAACTTTACCACAAATCTGTGTATAAGTCCATATCAGGTTACCGGGTACACATGCGGGGACAGTAATATTTTTGTTACTATACACGGGTAGGCACTTTTGGAACCGAAAGTGCCGTAAGAAAACGTGGTGGCAGCAGGAATTTGCCGTATTTAAATGCGAAGCCACGGCAAATTCCGTTACTGGACACGTATGCGTGTACAGTAACATATTTTTTACATAGAACCACTGGCAGAGTGCTTCCATCTTTGCTATACTTCATGATAGAAAGAAGAAGCATTTCTTTTATCAGAATGCTTTCTTCTAAGCTTTATTATGCACCTTGGGAGGGGCTGCTTATGGATTTAATACAACAATTTATCGATACATACAAGATGAAATGGACGTTCTACGACGCAGCCGGGCGGCTCGCGGCAGAGAAACTCCAGCTCGCCCTGCAAAATGCCGGTATCCGGGCGATCGTGACCTCTCGCGCCAAGAATCCCGCCAGACTCCGCACAAAAGTGCAGCGGCGCAATTCCAGACGTGAAGAACCATACCAGACAATCGAGGAAATCTACGACGACATTGCCGATCTGTCCGGTGTACGCGTCTCCCTGTATTTCCCCGGTGACCGCGGCAAGGTAGATGCGATCATCTCGGAGCTTTTCAACATCCTGGAATTTAAACAGTTCCCGGAACAGTCGAAACCCCCGACTTACCACAAACGGTTTTCCGGCTATTGGGCGAACCATTACCGCGCGCGGATGCGCGATGAAATTTTGAATGAATCACAGAAAAAATACGGATCGGCGCGCATCGAGATCCAGGTGGCGTCCCTGATCATGCACGCCTGGTCCGAGGTTGAACATGATCTGATTTACAAGCCAATGCAGGGAACTTTATCCGAGGAAGAGCTGTCGATCTTAGATGAGTTAAATGGTCTGGTCCTTGCCGGCGAGATCGCGCTGGAACGCCTACAGGCAGCCGGAAATGAGCGGCTCCGCAGCCGCAATGCCGCGTTTGGAAGCCAGTACGAGCTGGCGTCCTATCTCTATAATTTCCTGAGCAGCCATCTCAAAACCGAGGACATCGAGCTTCGAATGGGAAATATTGCCCTGCTCTACCGGCTTTTGCAACGTTTACAGCTCACCGGTCTCAAAGATATTACCCCGATTCTGCGGTCTGTCAAATTTGAAAAGGATCGGCGCACCATTTCCCAGCAGATCATCGATCAGATTATCTCCGGCAATGAAAAGCGCTACCAGTGCTACCAGGAGCTGCGGACGGAACCGGAGACCGCCTCACCGGAAACCCTGCAGGCAGTCAACCAGTTCCTCGAGGAGTGGGTACCATTAGAGCGCCTGCTCAACAAAACTGCACGGCGCACCTCGACGCGTTCCCGCGGTGCCTTCAATATCAATACACTCAAGCGGATGGATCTCTTTGACAAAGAAATGATCAACCAGATTGTCCAGCTCCGCAAGCTGCGGAATGTCCTGATCCACGACATCGAGCTGCCGGACCAGACACAGATTCTCCGCTGTACGGAGGAAGCGAAAGCACTTCTGGCACAGCTGACCGGACAGCATGACGCAATGGCAGACGGAGAAAACGGTGAGAAAAACAGCCACGCAGAAAACACATAGGACACAAACGCGCCAATCACCAAAAATGCAAAACACCAGATAACAAAAAAACACAACGATAAAAGCCATCCAGTTTTTAGCCGGATGGCTTCTTTCTTTTACATATTTGATTCTTTTCAGAACCGCTTCCAACATCGAAACACGATGTTTTACATTCTAATTTTGCATTCTAAATTCAGAAGCTTCTTAAATTAGAAATCAACCTCTGTATCATAGAAGCAGCAGGTCAGAAGTTTCGCCATCTGCTCCGGATTGATCGAACGCGGGTTGGAACCGGTACATGCATCGCCAACTGCCAGCTCTGCCACGGTTGCCAGTTTGTCATTGAATTCTTTCTCGTCAATGATTCCGCCCTCATAAAGCTTAATGCTCGGAGCGATATTTAACTGCTTGTTCATCTCTTTGATCTCGGCGATCAGAGCGTCAACCAGAGCCTCGTCGCTGTCTCCCTGTAAACCGATGAACTTCGCGATATCTGCATAACGGGAAGCTGCCTCTGGTTCCTTGGAGTTAAATTTAATAACCTTCGGAAGATACATCGCATTCGCTGCACCGTGAACGATATGTCCGCCGGAGTAAGCTGCACCTGTCTTGTGTGCCATGGAATGGACGATACCAAGCAGTGCATTGGAGAATGCCATACCTGCCAGGCATTGTGCGTTGTGCATACGTGCTCTCGCTTCTTTGTCGCCATTGTAAGATTTAACCAGATAGGTATGAATCATCTTGATTGCGTGAAGTGCCAGCGGGTCGGTGTAATCACAATGAAGTGTGGATACATACGCCTCGATCGCATGGGTCATCGCATCCATACCGGTGTTTGCGGTCAGCTTCTGCGGCATGGTCTCAGCCAGCTCCGGATCCACGATCGCTACATCTGGTGTGATATTGAAATCTGCTAACGGATATTTGATACCCTTATGATAATCGGTAATAACGCTGAATGCCGTAACCTCAGTTGCTGTACCAGAAGTAGACGGAATCGCGCAGAATTTTGCTTTTGTACGCAGTGTCGGGAAATTGAACGGAGTGATCAGATCCTCAAACTTGGTATCTGGATACTCGTAGAATGCCCACATCGCTTTCGCTGCATCAATTGGAGAACCACCGCCGATCGCTACAATCCAGTCCGGACCAAATTCCTGCATAAGCTTTGCGCCCTTCATAACGGTCTCAACGCTCGGATCTGGCTCTACTCCCTCAAACAGAGCCACTTCCATGCCAGCTTCTTTCAGATAATCTTCTACTTTCTGAAGGAAACCGAAGCGTTTCATGGAACCACCGCCAACGACAACGACTGCCTTTTTGCCTTTCAGATTTTTCAGTTCCGCTAAAGATCCTTCTCCATGATAGAGATCCCTCGGTAATGTAAATCTAGCCATATTGATACTACCTCCTGTTAATTTTTTAACCACCCTATGCCCAGATTATAGCACGCATTCTGGTGGATTTCAACTGTTTTAACTATTCACTTTTGATATATTTGTGTATTTTTCAAAAATTTTACATTTTATTACTTTGATTTCCATAGAAACTGCGTTCTTCGCTTGTCAATCATCCAACAAACTGCTTCTTTTCTCCATTTTGAACCGTTCCTTTTCTGTCTGCATAATCCCCCTGTGCCTTTGCCTCTATCATAAAGAATTCCTGCTGCCACCATGTTTTCTTACGGCACCTTCGGTTCCAAAAGTGCCTACCCGTAAACAGTAACGGAATTTCTCCACTCCTATTTCCATGCAAAATCTTATCTTGACATCCCTGTTTTTCCGTACTATAACAAGGGCAAGCATAAGCCGCCTGTGCGCTTATGCCCGTTTCATAGCACCTTACAGATTATATCTGTACAAGACTGACACGGAGGACATTATAATATGAAACAAAACTCACGAATCCAACTGGAAAACACCTTGATCGGCGCACTTGGCGTTCTTTCCCTTGTACTTTTTATTCTCAGCTTCCTGCCAGGGCTGGGACTGGCAAACCGCGTCGGTATCCTTCTGGAAATGGGGCACATGGTACAGCGTGCCTTTTCTGTCGTGCTCTTCATCCTGACCTTCCAGCTTTGGAAACGGAAGCGCGCCGCCTGGAACATTGCTGTTCTCCTGCTGTTTTTAAGCTTTTTACGCGGGCTGACAGCACTTTCTTCGCCTTTGTATCTTCCATTTCATCTGGCAGAAGCCGTATTATTTCTGCTTCTCCTGTGTTTTCGGAAGGACTTCTGCTGCCCGTCTGACCGGCGCAGCCTCGGACGCTCTCTCCTGTTTCTGCTGCTGGCACTGGCAGGCATCATCGTCAATGCCGGTATCAGCTATCATTTTTCGGTAAAACCGCTAGGAGAAACCTCACTTGACTCACTGATGGATAGTCTCATTCAGGGTACTGCCATGATTTTCGGCATGGGAAATCCGAGCAATGTTTCACGTGAAACACATGTAGTCGAACTGGTTACATTCTGGTTCAGCTGGGGCTGCATCCTCGCCTCCATTCTGTATGCGGTCCGCCCATGGCTGCTGCATCCAGTCAGCCATGCTTCGGATTTGATGCATGCCCGCACCCTCGTCAACCTGTACAGCCAGAATCCCAGCGCCTATTTGACGCTGGAGGATGACAAGCTCCTATATTTCGGTCACAAGGTGGACGGCGTCATCCCCTACGGAGTCGTCGGCAGCACCATCGTTATCAACGGCGATCCTATCTGCGCGGACAGCGATTTTCCGGTTCTCCTGGCAGAATTTAAAGAATTTTGCCAGCGCAGCGCTCACAACCTGTTTTTTATCAGCGTCACTGACCATTTTCTGGAAGAATATAAGAAGCAGGGCTTTGGATGGGTCAAAAACGGGGAGGAAGCCCGTTTCCACCTTGCGGACTATGAAATCTCTGGCAAGAAAGGCGCCAAGATGCGTATGAACATCAACCACGCCCGGAAAGCCGGGGTCGTCGTCCATGAATACTGCCCGCTGAAACAGCGGGATGCACAGATTGAGGCAGATCTGAACCGCATCACGAACGAATGGCTGCAACAGAAAAAGAGTTCGATGCTGACTTTCGTTATGGGAACTGTCGGGCTGGAAAATCCGATGGACAAGCGTTATTTCTACGCCACCGACGCCGACGGAAAAATCGTGGCATTCATCGTGTTTGTCCCATTTCTCGGCAAAAGAGGCTACATGGCGGACGTCACCCGCCACGGAACCGGCGCACCGAGCGGCGTGATGGAGACGATTCTTTACGACGCATTTCAGGTTTTCAAAGACGAGGGCATTGAGTATGGCAGCCTCGGTGTTGCCCCGCTCGCTGGCTTGGAAAATGACAGCTCTAATCCGGTCGAAAAGCTGCTCTGCTTCGCTTACAACCACCTGAACGACTGTTATGGATTCCGCGACCTCTACCGTGCCAAGGAAAAATACAGCCCGACCGAATGGGTTCCTTCCTATTATATTTACCTGCCGAAGATTCCAACACCAAACATGTTTTATGCCCTTGTGACGATTCAGAATCCGCATCAGATCCGCGAGGCAGCGGAGGATCTGGTAAAAGGATGCGCGCAGCGACTGAGAAACAAGAGGACTTCCCAGACACATCAGAGTAAACCATCTCGCCAGGTAAGTTGGACTGCTTCTTCCAGCACGAAGCAGCCCGACACAAGAAAGCAGACAGATGCAGATAAAAAGGCAGACTAAACTCAGCTTTTATCATGCTGGATGCAGCCTGATAAATTTCATTTTTTTACCAGAAAAGAGGCGCTCTTATGATGAAATATTCCGGTTATCTCACCACCTCCGGCGCAGAAATCTACTATGAACAGTACGGCAGCGGCACACCGCTCCTTATCCTGCATGGAAACAGCCAGTCCCTTGCCGTCTTTTACCCATTTCTGCGCACGTTTCTGCCCGATTTTCAGGTGATTCTGATGGACAGCCGGGGACATGGGCGTTCCCGGCTGTCTGTCCACACAGCGCTCCACGGGTTCTCTACAGAGGATATGGCAGACGACGTTATCGCCCTGCTTAACCACTTACATCTTTCCTCCGTCCACCTGCTGGGATTCAGCGATGGTGCCAATATCGGGCTGGAGATCGCATGCAAATACCCGAAGCGGCTGAAAACGCTCATCTGTATCAGCGCCAACGCCTCACCGGACGGGCTGCTCACGCCGCTGCACCTTGCCGCCCAAATGCTGCACAGCATTTTAAACCTCCTGGGGAATCTCCTGCTGCCTGTTTTAAAATGCAGCTTCTCTTCTGCCTCTGCATCCTCCGGGTCCTCTGCGGTCTCTGCACTGTCCACCCCGAAAGTTTCCCTGCCATTTCAGAAGAATTCCTCTGTTTCCGCCACATCCGCAGTTTGTGCCGACAAAGAAAGGCAACGTCATTCCGGCTCAATTTTCCCCCGGATTCCGGCAGAACAAAAAAAGAAGCCTGACTTTCTTACCCGGCTGACGCACCGCGTCCTCCGCCGCCGAAATCTGACTTCTCTTTTACTTCACTCGCCCCGTTTAAGTGCCCGGAAATTGCAAACCATCTCCGTTCCTGTGCTGCTGATCGCCGGAACCCGGGATCTCATTAAACCCTCACACTCCCGCTGGTTAGCAAGGCAGATTCCAACCAGCCGGCTTCTTTTAATGACCGGGGGACGGCATACTTCCATATTCCGGACACCGGCGCCTTATCTGCGCGCAATTCTGGCATTTCTTCGCCGCAGCTAAAGTCTCCTTACTCTTTCTGCTGCTCCGCTTTCCTTGCTCCATTCACTTTTAGGTTCTATACTTTTCCTCTTCAAGCATCTCTACCGGACGGCATCCGCAGTTGCCGTGTTTCGAGCACTCAACTCAAAGCACCTCTCAGCACAACTTCCGCCCATTATCCACTTCTTCCTTCTGGCAGATCTCATCCAGCACCCAGTTTCCATCTTCCAGAACAAACCTCCAATATTCGAAGAAATCTTCCATTTTCCGGGAGCCCTTCAAAAGTTCTCCTGTTTCTTCGTGATACACATAGTCGATCATCTTTCCATGGATCAAATACCAGATATAGTCGCGGTCGTCGCCGTCCTCATTCTCCGCTTCCACCAAAATCGCATCCAGAAGCTGGATCCCTTCCATGACAAACACCTCATGGCGCATCCTGCTCCACTCAAATTTCGTCTGAAACTCCTGCTGCATCTTCTGGCTCAGGTAAGGATGCCCTTTTTCCAGATCACGATCCCGCCAGCATTCCTGAATCCGGTAATATGATTCCCGCACCCGATCCTGTATCTCACTCCGATCCCAATGATCTTCTCCGATGGAAAATTCTTTCAATTTTTCACGGGCTGCTGCCTGTTTCTTTTTTGCCCGGTGCAGGTATGTAATGGTTCCGGCACTTCCCAGAATCACAAAGGTTCCCGTAAGCAAAAGCGCCTGAAACGCACCCGCCCGTCCGCCTTGTCCCCGGCTGCTGCTTGTATGATGATGGGAAGAACCACCTCCGCCACCTCCGCCGCCTCCGCCGCCGGAAGCACCTCCCGCTCTGGCAAAGGCGGTAAAAGATCCAAGAACCATCATGGCTGCTGTCAGGCAAAGCAGACGGACGAACGTTTTCCGGCACAGGCGACCTTTCTTTCCCAATCTGGAACCCACCCTGATTCCGCCGTTTTCATTTTCTCCCCTGCTTCTCCCCGTTGCTTTCACATCTCTCATATGAATTCTCCTAAAATCTCCCACACCTACTCGTGCTGCTGATCCTCCGGCTCCCTGCAGACATCCACCCAGCCTTTCGCTCCGGACACTTTTTCCAACTCTGGGATCGTGAGACGTACCGCACTGTGGTCGTCTCCTGCTGCCGGATAAACCGTCTCAAAACGCTTCAGGCTCTCATCCAGATACACTTCAATTCCATCCTTGATACCAAACGGGCAGACCCCACCCGGCGCATGACCGGTAACCTCCTCCACCTGCTCAAACGGGATCATCTTTGCTTTCACGTGAAACGTATCTTTATATTTCCGGTTATCCACTTTCGCAGTACCTTCTGTCAAAATCAATACCGGCTGTTCTCCCTGCAAAAAGGACATCGTTTTCGCAATCATCCCCGGCTCCACGCCTAATGCCTCCGCTGCCAGCGCAACCGTCGCTGTGGACTCTTTTAACTCAATAACATGATCCAAAAATCCGGCTTCCTTTAAGTAACTTTCTGCTTTTTCCAGTGACATGGTTGTTTTCCTCCCGTATCCTCTATCGATTGATCTGCCGTATCAATTTCTTTTATATTTTAGAACTCATTCATCTTTCCCATCATATCACACTTTCATTTTCCATATCAATATTTCTATAGACGAAAAAAGACGGTTCCCTGCATTTGCCAGAGAACCGCCCCCTATTTCATTAATTCCTATTTTCAAGATCGTTCCGAGCGCTTTTTGTAAAACCAGCACAGGCTTTTTGCAAATCTATCTCCAGATTTCAGATCCAAATTCCGGCTTTGTTCGATTCCCTCTTATCCAGTTCCGTCCTGTATTTATCACTTCTCCCCGAAAAATAATTCCACATCGCTCTCCACGCTGTCAATTCCCGCGATTCCAAACTTTTCCACCAATACATTTACCACGTTCGGACTTAAAAATGCCGGAAGCGTCGGTCCAAGATGGATATTCTTGATACCGAGTGAGAGAAGCGCCAGAAGAACAATGACCGCCTTCTGCTCATACCAGGCAATGTTGTAAATAATCGGCAGGTCGTTGATGTCATCCAGCCCAAAAATCTCCTGCAGCTTCATCGCAATGACCGCCAGGGAATATGAATCATTGCACTGCCCCGCATCCAGAACACGCGGAATTCCTTCAATATCGCCCAGATTCAGCTTATTGTAGCGGTATTTCGCACAGCCAGCCGTCAGAATTACCGTGTCCTCCGGCAGCGCCTTTGCAAAATCGGTGTAGTAAGTGCGGCTCTTAGCACGCCCATCACACCCCGCCATGACGACAAACTTTCGGATTTTTCCCGATTTGACCGCATCCACTACCTTATCTGCCAGCGTCAGCACCTGTGCATGGGCGAAGCCGCCGACAATCTGCCCCTGCTCAATCCCGGTCGGCGGCTCACAGCGCTTCGCATGCTGGATGATCACTGAAAAATCCTTCTTTCCTCCGATTCCACCGTTGATATACGTGCAGCCCGGATATCCCGCCGCACCGGTTGTGTAGAGGCGATCCTTGTAGCTATCCTTCGGCGGCACGATGCAGTTCGTCGTCATCAAGATCGGTCCATTGAACATCTCAAATTCCTCCTTCTGACGCCACCATGCATTGCCGTAATTACCCTTAAAATTCGGATATTTCTTAAATGCCGGATAATACTGCGCCGGAAGCATCTCTGAGTGCGTATATACATCGACGCCGGTTCCCTGCGTCTGCTCCAGAAGCATTTCCATATCACGCAGATCATGTCCTGAAACAAGAATGCCCGGATTACTTCCGACACCGATATCAACCGTAGTAATCTCCGGATTTCCATAAGTCTCGGTGTTTGCTCGATCCAAAAGCGCCATTCCCCGGACACCATATTCGCCAGTTTCCAGCGTCAGGTGAATCAAATCATCCACACTCAGACCGTCATCCAGCGTCGCCGCAAGCGCTCGCTGTAAAAATGCATCCGCCTCCCGGTCCTCCTGCAGCAGGACGTTCGCATGCCGGGTATAGGCAGACAAACCTTTCAAGCCATACGTAATCAAGCTGCGAAGGGAAATAATATCCTCGTTCTGCCCGATCAGAACGCCCGCTTCCGACGCTTTTTTTGTAAATTCAGACGGCTCACCTGTCCAGCCAGCCGCCTCCGGCAGATTGTCCCGACGTTCCAGCTGCTCCCACAGTGCCGTCTTCATTTCCAGCGTCTTTTCAATTCTTTTTTCAATCGCCGCCTTATCAAAATTGGCATTCGTGATCGTCGTAAACAGATTTTCGGTAACCAGATGGTTGACCTCATCTGCCACCGCACGCCCCTCCTCGCGAAGCCGTGTCGTCACCGCGCTGATACCCTTCGTCACCCACACAAGCAAATCCTGCATTGCCGCCACATCCGGCTGCTTACCGCAGACACCGACCACCGTACAGCCCTTGCATCCGGCCGTTTCCTGACATTGATAACAAAACATTTTCTGGTCCATTGTTCACTCCTCCTATCGCATCTATCGTGTCTTATATAATCTGCATTTCGCGTGATTTATATTCTTGATAGGGATAGATAACGAAGCTGCCTTCCATATTATCAGCACCATGATTAGCGCCATCAGCGTCAAGAATAGCGTCATCCGTGGTGCTATTTGTCATCTGATTTAAAAGTTCCGGAAGGATTTTTGCAGCCTGATACAATTTTCTGTAATCTCTGCCATAATAAAAATATCTCCATCATTTTACTTGTAATGACGGAGATATTTCGCCCTGCTTATTCTTGTAGCAACCAATCGGCTATATCATGGATTTCGATTCCTTCATAACTATATTTTGGATGTTTGGTTCTGGCAATAATCATTTTCGGATAAGCATCTCGGATCTGAAGCAGAGGAGAGCATTCTCTCTCAAATGTTTCCTGCCCGGAAATGTTGTCGCTGACCTGAATATAAATCTTCTCGCTGCCTCTCTGAGCAACAAAGTCGATCTCCTTTTGATAGAGCTTGCCGACATAGACATCGTATCCACGGCGAAGAAGTTCGATGCAAACGATATTCTCATAAACTCTGCCATAGTCCATATTTCTGCTTCCCAGAATTGCGTATCGAATACCGCTGTCACACAGATAAAATTTCTCAGAACTTTCGAGATATTTCCTGCCACGAATATCGTATCTCTTAATATCATAAAACACAAAGGCATTACACAAATACTTGATGTACCTGCCTACGGTCACATGATTGGTCGGGCTCTCATTTGCTGTCAGCAGCTGACTGACCTTATTAGGCGAAGTCAGATTGCTGATATTGTCCATCAAGAACTCGCTCAGACGCTGCAAAACCAAAGTGTCCGGCAGAGCATATTTCTGTACTAAGTCCCTTGTAACAATGGTTTCGTAGACTTCCTTTATATAGTTTGTTCTGTCTTTTTCAGTTCTATAAGCATAGGAACCTGCTAAACCGCCTTTGATGGAGTAATCATTAAAGAGTTTATCTTTATCACTGACATCATCGTAATATTGGCAATACTCCTGGAAGCTGAAAGGAAACACATGAATTTCAATATATCGTCCGGTAAACAACGTTGCCAAATCCGCACTCAACAGAAATGCGTTGGAGCCGGTTACATAAATGTCGTATTTTCCTTTAGAATACAGGCTATTGATTGCTAACTCAAACTTGGGACACATCTGAACCTCATCTACAAACAGATAGTTTGTTTTTCCTGCCTGATAATGTTCTTCCACATAGGCGTGTAAGGCATGGTATTCCCTGATTTCTTCATACGTCAAATCCATGAAGTCAATGAAGATGATATTGATATTTTCAAAATGGCTTTTCAGGTACTCAATATATGCCTGCATCAGCTTGGATTTGCCAGATCGACGAATACCTGTGATAATCTTGATGTCGGGAGTACCGTTCAGCTCAATGATTCTGTCGAGATATTTTGTTCTTGTGATTGTTTTCATATAGTCACCCGCTTTCAAAAGTTGAAAAAAATTCATTTCTTGAAACTGCTTTGATATTTTTATTATACTGTCTATAAATAGTATATGCAAGATGCCGCTTTCAAAAACAACAAAAAATTCATTTTTCGAAAGTGGGTGTTATGCAAAGGCAATCCTTCCAAAGTAATCAATTTACTTTCACAATAATATGAATTATTATATTAGCAAGAAGGAGAACGCAATATGACCCAATTTGAACAATTAGATTTATTGCTGAATGAATATGGAGAAATAATTCATGAGTAGAATACTTTTGTTGGAAGATGACACAATGATTGCTTCGGGGATTCTTTATGCACTTGAGACAGAAGGTTATGAAACAAATCATGCCACAGGTATAAAAGATGCCGGAAGTTTAATAGAACATTATAATTTTGACCTGGCAATTATAGATATGCAGCTCCCGGATGGAACTGGATTTGAGGTAAGTGAGATATTCCAAAATACTGCTACATCTGTGATTTTCCTGACAGTTGTGGATGATGAAAATACAATTGTGAGG
>OGOY01002601.1_pt1 | contig 15637 bp, 15 predicted proteins | sample 1552811 | NCBI WGS metagenome assembly OGOY01 (sample SAMEA2580132, study PRJEB22360) | human gut metagenome | biome: human gut; feature: human-associated habitat; material: faeces | place: Denmark | collected 2008/2010 | reverse complement strand
CATGAACCCCTGCGTTTCGTGACCATTATGTGGTCGAAGTGCTCGACCCGATGTATCCCGAGTATCAGTTCGCCAGGCACAAGGGCTACGGCACAAAGCTCCACTACCAGATGCTCGATCAGTATGGCCCGAGCCCCGTGCACCGCATGACGTTCCTCAAAAAGTGGGAGGCGCGGCGATGAGCACGAAGCAGGACGGCGACTGGGGCGAGGCGCTGGTCGAAAAGTATCTGAGCGAGCGCGGCTGCCGCATCGTGGAACGAGAGCGGCGCTGCCGCTTCGGCGAGATCGACCTGATCGCCGAGAAGGACGGCGTGCTGCTGTTCGTCGAGGTGAAGCTGCGCACAAATTTGCAGTACGGTGCGCCGCGCGAGTACGTCACGGTGAAAAAGCAGGAAAAGCTGCGTACCGCGGCGCTTTTGTACTTGAGCGGGCGCGAGCTGGATGTGCCCGCCCGCTTCGACGTGGCGGAGGTCTACACCGATGTGCGCCATAGCGCGGGCAAAACGCGCATCCGCTACATCGCAAACGCATTTTGATCTGACTTTGGAAGGGAGGCACGCGATGGCATTATACGCGATCGGCGACCTGCACTTATCGCTCGGCACGAACAAGCCCATGGACGTGTTCGGCCCCAAGTGGGCAAACTATGTCGAGCGCATTCGGGAAAATTTCTCGAAGCTCAACGATGACGACGTCATCGTCATCGCGGGGGATATCTCGTGGGGGATGTCGCTCGAGCAGTCGCTGCCGGATTTTCAGTTTATTGACGCGCTGCCGGGGAGGAAGATCCTCTTAAAGGGCAACCACGACTACTGGTGGGGCACGGCGTCGAAGATGAAAAAGTTTTTTGCCGAGCACGACATCACAACGCTCGATATCCTCTACAACAATGCCTTTTTCTACGGAGGCCACGCCATCTGCGGCACGCGCGGCTGGTTTTATGAAGAGGACGCCGCGGGCACGCACACGGGCAAGATGCTCGCGCGCGAGGCGCTGCGGCTTGAAGCGTCGCTCAAGGCGGCGGAGGGGAAGCCCATCTACTGCTTTCTGCACTATCCGCCCATCTATCAGGGCTACAAGTGTCCCGAGATGCTCGAGCTTCTCGACAAATACGAGGTCGAGCGCTGCTATTACGGGCATCTGCACGGCTACACGCACCGCCGCGCGTTCGAGGGGATGCGCGAAAAAACCGAATATGCGCTGATCGCGGCGGATTATGTCGCCTTTCAGCCTGTAAAAATTTGCAATTAAGACATAAATTGATGCAAAAAAGGGTGGAAATTTTGAGGAAGCTATGGTATAATTCCACTTTGCAAAAGCATCATTATCTGATGTTAAACGGAGGAAAAAGAAATCATGACTGTCAAAAATGTTGAAAAGCTGGAAAAGAGCAGAGTCGCGGTGACCGTCGAGGTCGGCGCGGAGGAATTTGAAGCCGCCGTTGCCAAGGCCTACGCCAAGGCCCGCGGCAAGCTCAGCATTCCCGGCTTCCGCCCCGGCAAGGCCCCCCGCAAGATGATCGAAAAGCTCTACGGCGCGGGCGTTTTCTACAGCGATGCCGTTGACATCGCCCTGCCCGAGGCATATACGCAGGCCATTGGCCAGAGCGGCCTCGATGTTGTCGGCTATCCCGAGATCGAGATCGTGGACGACAAGATCGACGAGAACGGCTTCACCTTCAAGGCGACCGTTGCCGTGTATCCCGAGGTCAAGCTCGGCGAGTACAAGGGCCTGACGGCTGAGAAGGAAGAGATCAAGGTCAGCGCCGACGATGTCAAGGAGCGCCTCAATGAGATGGCCGAGCGCAACGCCCGCCTCGTCTCCGTCGACCGCAAGGCCAAGAAGGGCGATATCGCCGTCATCGACTTCGAGGGCTTCGACAACGGCGAAGCGTTCGAGGGCGGTAAGGGCGAGAATTACGAGCTCGAGCTCGGCTCCGGCAGCTTCGTCCCCGGCTTTGAGGATCAGGTCATCGGCATGAAGGCCGGCGAAGAGAAGGATCTCGACATCACCTTCCCCGAGGATTATCACAAGGATCTCGCCGGCAAGAAGGTCGTCTTCCACGTCAAGGCCAAGGAGATCAAGTGCAAGGAGCTTCCCAAGCTTGATGACGACTTCGCCAAGGACGTGTCCGAGTACGACACGCTCAAGGAGCTCAAGGACAGCATCAAGCGCGAGATCACCGAGCAGCGCGAGCAGTCCGCCAAGTATGCCGTCGAGAACGAGCTGATGGAGAAGGTCGCCGCGAACATCGAGTGCGACATCCCCGATGCGCTCATCGATGAGCAGTGCGCCCGCTTCCTCGAGGAGTTCAAGCAGCGCTTACAGTCTCAGGGCATCCCCTATGACCAGTACTGCAAGATGACCAACATGGATGAAGCCAAGTTCCTGGAGGAGGGCAAGGAGCCCGCGACCCGTCAGGTGCGCATGGACCTCGCCGTGAACGCCATCATCAAGGAAGAGAAGCTCGAGGCCACCGACGAGGAGGTCGAAAAGCAGTACAACGACCTTGCTGAGAAGTACAGCATGGACGTGGGCGAGCTCAAGAAGTATCTTGACGCCATGTCCGTCCGCACGCAGATCATCCGCGACAAGGCCATCAGCGTCGTCGTGGACAGCGCGAAGATCGAAAAGAAGAAGGCTCCCAAGAAGGAAGCCGAGGGCGCAGCCGCTGAAGGCGAGGAAAAGCCCGCCAAGAAGACCGCTGCCAAAAAGTCCGCCAAGAAGGAAGAAGAAAAGGCTGAATAATCGGCAAAGCGGCCATAATAGATAGAAACGACGATCAACCACAAATGCCTGCCATTTGTGGTTGATTGTGTACATACCAATTTTTTGAACAGGGTATGAACAAGGAGGTTACCAAGATGAGTTTAGTCCCTTACGTCATTGAACAGACCAACCGCGGCGAGCGCTCTTACGATATTTTCTCCCGCCTTCTGGAAGACCGCATCATTTTCCTCGGCGAAGAGGTCAACGATGCGACCGCGAGCCTGATCGTTTCGCAGCTTTTATTCCTCGAGGCCAAGGACCCCGACAAGGACATCCAGCTCTATATCAACTCCCCCGGCGGCAGTGTGACGGCCGGCATGGCGATCTACGACACGATGCAGTATATCAAGTGCGACGTGTCCACCATCTGCGTCGGCCTCGCCGCCAGCATGGGCGCGTTCCTGCTCTCGTCCGGCACCAAGGGCAAGCGCATTGCGCTGCCGAACGCGGAGATTATGATCCACCAGCCCTCCGCCGGTACGCAGGGCAAGGTCACGGATATGGAGAGCGACGTGGAGCACTTCCTGCGCATCAAGCAGCGCTTGAATAAGATCCTGGCCGAGAACACCGGCAAGACGCCCGAGCAGGTCAAGCTCGACTCCGAGCGCGACCACTGGATGACGGCGGATGAGGCGCAGGCCTACGGCCTTGTGGACAAGGTCATTTACAAGAGATAAGGACAGTTTGACTTATGAGTGAAGATAGGAAAAAAGAGCTTCGCTGCTCGTTCTGCGGCAAGAGCGAGCACGAAGTGCACCGCATGATCCAGGGGCCGGGCGTGCGCATCTGCGATGAGTGCGTCCGCCTGTGCATGGACGTGCTGGAGGACGGCTATGAGCCGCACGACGAGCTGGAAGCGCCCGACTCCATCCCCACGCCGCGCGAAATTCGCGAGGTGCTCGACCAGTATATCATCGGGCAGGAGGCGGCCAAGGTCGCGCTGTCCGTGTCCGTCTACAACCACTATAAACGCATCTTCTTCGGCGGCGACGACGAGGTGGAGCTGCAAAAGAGCAACATCCTGCTCCTCGGCCCCACTGGCAGCGGCAAGACGCTCTTTGCCCAGACGCTCGCCCGCATTCTGAAGGTGCCGTTCGCCATCGCGGACGCGACGACCCTCACCGAGGCGGGCTACGTCGGCGACGATGTGGAAAACATTCTGCTCCGCTTGCTTCAGGCAGCGGATTACGACGTGGAGCTCGCCGAGCGCGGAATCATCTATGTCGACGAGATCGACAAGATCGCCCGCAAGAGCGAGAACACCTCCATCACGCGCGACGTCTCCGGCGAGGGCGTGCAGCAGGCATTGCTGAAAATCGTCGAGGGCACGGTTGCCAACGTCCCGCCGCAGGGCGGCCGCAAGCACCCGCAGCAGGAGTTCATCCAGATCGACACGCACAACATCCTCTTCATCTGCGGCGGTGCGTTCGAGGGCATCGAGAAGATCATCGAGAGCCGTCTCGACCGCAAGTCGATGGGCTTCGGCGCGGAACTCAAGAGCAAAAACGACGTGGATGAAAGCAAGATTTTACGCGAGGTGCAGCCGCACGATATCTTGAAGTTCGGCATCATCCCCGAGCTGGTCGGCAGACTGCCGGTCATCACGGCGCTCGACGCGCTGACGCGCGACGACCTTGTCAAGATCCTGACCCAGCCGAAAAACGCGCTCGTCAAGCAGTATCAAAAGCTGTTTTCTTACGACGACGCTGAGCTCACGTTCGAGCCCAAGGCGCTCGAAGCGATTGCCGACAAGGCCATCGAGCGCAAGATCGGCGCGCGCGGCCTGCGCGCGGTAATGGAGGGTCTGCTGATGAACGTGATGTACGACATCCCGTCCGACCGCACGATCGACCGCGTGACCATCACGCCGGGCTGCGTGGAGGGGACGGAACAGCCGAAAATTTCCCACCGCACAGAGAAAGAAGGGGAGGCGCCGCAGCCGTCGCTGCCGGCAGACTCCGCTTCATAAGGAGAAACCCCATGGAACCTGTAACAAAAAATCTTCCGGTCATCGCCATGCGCGGACTCAATGTGTTCCCTCGCATGAACACGAGCTTTGACCTCGAGCGTCCGATCTCCGTGCACGCGCTTGAGCGCGCCATGGAAAACGGGGAGGAGATTTTTCTCGTCACCCAGCGTGAGATCGGCGTGGAGCAGCCGGAGGAAAAAGACCTGTATGAGATCGGCACGGTCGCGCGCGTGACGCAGATTTTGCGCGTGTCTGACCGCGTGCTGCGCGTGATGATGGAGGGCGCGTGCCGCGCCCGCCTCAAGCGGCTGTGGCAGTGTTCATGCAGCCGTTTTTGCAGGCGCAGGTCGAGCTCATCGACGAGCCGGCCACCTCGTGCCATAGCAAGCGGACGGAGGCGATGCTGCGCCAGACCTACGCCAGCGTGACGGAATATGCCGAGCTCGCGCAGAAATTGCCGGACGATGTTTACGCCGCCATTTTGTCGACGAACGATCCCGGCTATCTCGCTGACTTTATCGCCCAGCAGCTCAACCTGCGCTATCAGGACAAACAGGATATCCTCGACGAGCTGCGCCCGCTGCCGAGATTGCAGCGCATGAACGAGATTCTGCGCCGCGAGATCGAAGTTACCGCCATGGAGCAGGACATTGAAAGCAAGGTCCGCTCCCGCGTCGGAAAAATTCAGAAGGATTTTGTCCTGCGCGAGCAGATCAAGGTCTTACAGAACGAGATCGGTGAGGGCGGGGAGGACGAAGAACTCGACGAGTACCGCGAGAAGATCAGCAAGGCGCACCTGAGCGAAGAAGTGGAGCGCAAGCTGCTGAAAGATGTGGACAAGCTCGCCAAGCAGCCGTTCGGCAGCGCCGAGGCGAGTGTGCTGCGCAACTATCTCGACACCTGCATGGAAATGCCCTGGGGCGAGGAGACGAAGGAGCGCGCCAGCGTAGACGCCGCGCGCAAGATTCTTGACCGCGACCACTACGGCTTGCAGAAGGTCAAGGAGCGCATTTTAGAGTTCATCGCCGTGCGCCAGCTCAACCCCGAGGCGAAGGGGCAGATTTTATGTCTCGTCGGCCCTCCGGGCGTCGGCAAGACGTCGATCGCGCTGTCGGTCGCCAAGGCGATGAACCGCAAGGTCGCGCGGCTGTCGCTCGGCGGCGGGCGCGACGCGGCGGATATCCGCGGCCATCGCAAGACCTACATCGGCGCGATGCCCGGCCGCATCATCGAGGCTATCTCCCGCAGCGGCTCGATGAATCCGCTGCTCGTGCTCGACGAGGTCGACAAGATGGGAAGCGACGGGCGCGGCGACCCCGCGAGCGCACTTCTCGAAGTGCTCGACAGCGAGCAGAACTACGCCTTCCGCGACCACTATCTTGAAATTCCCGTCGATCTGAGCCGCGTGATGTTCATCATGACGGCCAACACGCTCGACACCATTCCGCGCCCGCTGCTCGACCGCATGGAGATCATTGAAATCCCCAGCTACACGGACGAGGAGAAGGTGCAGATCGCGCAGCGGCACCTGCTGCCCAAGGAGCGTCAGGCCCACGGGCTGACGGCCTCGAGCCTGCGCGTGGACGAGAGCGCCATCCGCGCGGCCATCGCGCTCTACACGCGCGAGAGCGGCGTGCGCTCGCTTGAGCGTCAGCTCGGCAAGATCTGCCGCAAGGCGGCAATGCAGCTTGCTACAAGCGATGTAAAGCGAGTTACCGTGACAGAGAAGAACATCAAGGACTTCCTCGGTGCGCCGCGTGCTGCACAGGAGAAGATTCCCGAAAAGGACCTTGTCGGCGTGGTGAACGGCCTTGCGTGGACCGAGGTGGGCGGCGAAATTCTGCCCGTCGAGGTCGGCGTGATGGATGGCAGCGGCAAGGTCGAGCTCACGGGCAACCTGGGCGACGTGATGCAGGAGAGCTGCCGCGCGGCACTCTCGTGCCTGCGCCAGCGGGCGCAGGAGCTCGGCATCGCGCCGGACTTTTACAAGACGAAGGACATCCATATCCACTTCCCTGAGGGGGCCATCCCCAAGGACGGACCCAGCGCCGGTATCGCCATCGCGACAGCGGTGCTCTCCGCGCTGACGGGGCAGGCGGTACACCGCGATGTCGCCATGACGGGCGAGATCACGCTGCGCGGCCGTGTGCTCGCCATCGGGGGCTTGCGCGAAAAGACAATGGGCGCGCTGCGCGCGGGTGTACATACGGTCATTCTCCCGAAGGAGAATGAAAAGGACCTCGACGAGATCGACCCGCTGGTGCGCGAAAAGCTGCGTTTTGTGCCGGTCGAGACGGTGGACGCCGTCTTTGCCGAGGCGCTCGTGCTGCCCGAAAAATGCACCGCTGCCGCGCACGAGAGCTATCTTCCTCCCGTGCAGGAGAGCGCGCACAGCGCGCTGCGTGCGGGCGAAATGAGCTGAAAGGAAACGAAAACCATGGCGATCAACTTCAACAAGGTCGAATTCATCCTCTCGGCGGCGTCGGAAAAGCAGTTCGTGCGCGACGGGATGCCGCAGCTCGCGTTTGCGGGGCGGTCGAACGTCGGCAAATCGTCCGTCATCAACCGGCTCGTCAACCGCAAGAACTTTGCCCGCGTGGGTGCGTCCCCGGGCAAGACCTCGCAGATCAACTACTTTAAGATCGACGGCAAGCTCTACCTCGTCGACCTGCCGGGCTACGGCTACGCCAAGGTCTCCAAGACCGAGCGCGACCGCTGGGGCAAGCTGATGGAAAACTATTTCCAGTCTGCGGGGCTCATTCACCTCGGCGTGCAGATCGTCGACGCGCGGCACAAGCCGACGGCGGACGACGTGACGATGCACGACTACTTCGTGCAGACGGGCTGTCCCGTCGTGATCGTGGCAAACAAGCTCGACAAGCTCAAAGCGCGCGAGATCGAGCCGAATCTTGCCCAAATTCGCGAGACGCTGAGTTTGCGCGACGATGAGCTCGTCATTCCGTTCTCTGCCGAAAAGGGCACGGGCAAGGAGCAGCTGATCGCGGCGATCCTCGACCATTTGAACGACTGAAAAGGAATAATGCTTCACAGAAAAGCCTCTGTATGGGTTGACCATACAGAGGCTTTTTATCATATTTCCAGGGAAATTATTTTCGCAGCGTCAAAAGCGCGGTGCAGTGGGAGAAGGATTCAAACGTCAGCGTGGGGAAGTGGGGACGGAGTTCGCCGTAGACGAAGTAAATTTCATCTGAGTCCCAATCCTCGCCTGCTGCAGTTCGACACGCTTCGAGCTCTTCGCGCGTGCGGAAGGCGACGTCGCCGATGAAAAGACAGCCGTCCTGCTTCAAAAGCGGCAGGAGTGTGCGCAGAAAGCCGATTTTCTGCGTGTCCGTCAGGTGGTGGAGCGAGTAGGTCGCGACGATGGCGTCGTACTGCTGCGCACGAAGCTCGGGCACAAGGTCTTTGGAAAAATCGCCCTGATAGAGCCGCGCGTCCGGCATTTTTGCCTGCGCCAGTTCGATCATGCGCGCGGAAAAGTCCTGCCCATAGATGCGGCAGCCCTGCTCGTAGAGCCGCGAGGTCAAAACGCCTGTGCCGAAGCCAATGTCCAGCACATCACGCCCGCTCTGCGCGAGCACGCGCTGATAGAGCGCGTTCATCATGGCACGGTAACCCGCAAAGGGGTAGCGGTCGTTCTCGTCGGAGAGGCCGACGCTCTTGTCATAGCCGTCGGCCCAGAGGTCGAAGCCGGTATTGTTCAGCATGTCAGTCCTCCTTTTCGTTCAGCGGGGGAAGTCCCAGCTCATAGAACGCCACGGCGCTCGCTGCGGCGACATTGAGCGAGTCGACGCCGTGGTACATCGGGATCCTGACCGTGTAGTCGCAGCTCGCGATGGTCGAGGACGCGAGCCCGTCACCCTCCGTGCCCATGACGATGGCAAGCTTTTCTTCGGCGGCAAGGCGCGGATCGTCGAGCCGTACGGAGTCGTTGCGCAGTGCCATCGCGACGGTGCGGAAGCCGAGATCGCGCAGCAGCTGCGTCCAGTCGCCGCTTTCGGGCAGGTAGGTCCACGGGATGAGGAACACATTTCCCATGCTGACGCGCGAGGCGCGGCGATAGAGCGGATCGCTGCCCGCGGTCGTGAGCAGCACCGCGTCCATGCCGAGCGCGGCGGCGGAGCGGAAGATCGCGCCGATGTTCGTCGGATTCATCACGTTTTCGAGCACGACGAGGCGCCGCGCATCGCGGCAGACGTCCTCGACGCTTTGGAGCTTCGGCCGCCGCATGGCGCAGAGCATGCCGCGCGTCAGGTGAAAGCCGGTGAGCTGCGTCAGCACAGATTCATCAGCGGTGTAAACCGGAATATCTTGACAGCAGCGGGCGAGAATTTCGCGCCCCTTGCCCTGCGTATGCTGCCGCTCCATCAGAAACGACACCGGCTCACAGCCCGCATCCAGTGCGCGGCCGATGACGAGCGGACTTTCCGCGACGAAGAGCGCGTTGTCGGGGTCCGCGCGATTGAGCAGTTGGTTTTCGGTCAGGCGCGCGTAGACGTCGAGCGCGGGATCGGAAAAATCGTGGATTTCGATGATGTTTGCCATAGGTTTTCCTTTTTAAGATTCTAAGATGTTCAGCAGTGCGGCGACGTCCGGCAGAACGAACGTCGGCTGCGGGTCAGCGGTGGGGAGGTCTTCTTCCTTCGTCTCGCCAGAGAGGACGAGCAGCGTGTCGATGCCCGCGTTCGCGCCGCTGGCGATATCCGTGTAGATGCGGTCGCCTACGAGCAGTGTTTCCCGCGCGGAAACGCCCGCTTCGAGCATCGCGAGCTGCGGCATCAGCGGTTCGGGCTTGCCGATGACGATGGGGCGGCGGGAGGTCGCGCGCCAGAGCATTTCGCACACGCTCCCGCAGTCGGGCACGAAGCCGTAGGCCGTGGGGCAGACCCAGTCGGGATTGGTCGCAAGGTAGGGGATGCCTTGTCCGAGCAGGATGCAGGCGTCCTCCAGCTTTTGAAATGTCAGCTCGGTGTCGAAGCCCATCAGGAGCGCGTTCGCGTCCTCACGCCGTTCTGCGACGGTAAAGCCAGCCGCGCGGAGCTGTGATTTCATCGACTCCGTACCGCAGACGTAATAGCGTCGGTCTTCTCCGCCGTGCTCGCGGAGATAGTGAATCAGCGCGTCGACCGAGGTGAGAAAATCGGCCGCCTCCGTCGCGACGCCGAGGCGCGTGAGCTTTTTGACGTAGGCCGCTACGCTGCGCGATGAGTTGTTCGTTAGAAAGCGGTACTGCCCGCCGCGTGCGCGGATGGCGGAGAGCAGCTCGCGGACGCCTTCAAAGAGCCGGTCGCCCAAGTACAGCGTGCCGTCGAGGTCGAAGAGAAAGAGCTTTTTGCGCTGAAGAAGATTATGGTCAACCATCAGTCACGCCTTCTTTTTGCTGTCGATCGCAATGAAGAAGAATGAGCTCACCGCCAGAAGATAGGGGTAGAAGAGGTTTGGGATGATGTCGAACGCGGAGATGGCGTAGCCCAGCTCGTGCGCCGCGGAGATCGCGACGAGCATCTGCGCGCCGTAGGGGATGATGCCCTGGAAGATGCAGGAGAACGTGTCGAGGATCGACGCGGCCTTGCGCGGGGTGATGCCGTACTCCTCGCTCATCTCCTTGGCGATGGGGTTCGCCATAACGATGGCGACGGTGTTGTTCGCGGTGGCAATGTCCATCGCGCCGACGAGAAGGCCCATGCCGATCTGGCCGCCGCGCTTGCCGCGAAACGCCTTTTTGATCCAGCCGAGCAGCGCTTCAAAGCCGCCGTACTCACGGATCAGCGCACAGATGGCGGAAACTAAGATCGCGACCATCGAGGTTTCAAACATCCCGGCCGCGCCGCTGCCCATGTTTTCGAGCAGGGCCTTGACTGCGAGGATGCCGGTCTGCCCCGTCGCGCCGGTCGCGAGCGCGATGACCGCGCCCGATACGATGCCGATGAGCAGCACGACAAAGACGTTGATGCCGATGATGCCGCCGATGAGCACGAGCACATAGGGGATGATCTGAATGAGATTGTAGGCAGGGATGGGCGCGGGGTGCACGTCCGCATTCAGCGTCAACACGAGGATGAGCGCGAGCGACGCGAGCGCGGCGGGAAAGGCAATGTGGAAATTTTCGCGGAATTTGTCCTTCATCGCGCAGCCCTGCCCATTGCAGGCGGCGATGGTTGTATCGGAAATGAAGCTCAGATTGTCACCGAACATTGCCCCGCCCATGACGGACGCGACACACAGCGGCAGGGAATAGCCGCTCGCCGCAGCGATGGGGATGGCAATGGGCGTGATGAGCGTGATGGTGCCGACGCTCGTGCCCATCGCGGTGGAGACAAAGCAGCTTACGACGAACAGCACCGCCACGGCGAATTTCGACGGGATGATCGAGAGCATGAAGTACGCAACGCTCTCCGCACTCGAGCGGCCCACGACGCCGACGAACATACCCGCGGCTAAGAAGATGAGCAGCATCGTGATGATGTTCTTATCGCCCACACCATAGCCCATCAGCGTGAGCTTTTCGTCGAACGACAGCGCGCGGTTCTGGCAGCAGGCTACGAGCAGCGCGATGAGAAAGATGACGACGATGGGGATGGAATAAAATCCCATCGGGATTTTGAGCACATACTCAAAGACAAGGCCGAGGCCCAGATACAGGACAAGGAACACTAAGATCGGCAGCAGCGCCGCGGGATTGGCTTTTTTTGACATGGGATGACACTCTCTTTCTCCAAACATAAAAAAAGCTCCTGCGCGGAGCTTTTTGTGCGATATGAATTATTATAAGGAGCGTGGAGGACCTTGTCAAGTGAGATTTGCCCAAAATTGAGCGCAAAAGGGCTTGACAGAAGGTCTCTAATCTGTTAGTGTACAAATATACTCTAACAGATTAGAGAGGGAACAAGATGGAAACGCCGAAAATTTTTGAGAGCGAATACCGCTTCTGTCAAATCCTGTGGGCACACGAGCCGGTCAAGAGCCGTGAATTGGTCGCCCTCTGCGCCGAGCACCTGGGCTGGAAGCCAACGACGACCTACACGGTCATTAAACGGCTCTCTGAGCGCGGGGTGCTGAAAAACGAGAATACTGTCGTCACGTCGCTCATCTCACAGGACGAGGCGCAGACCGCCGAGATCGATGAGCTGCTCGACAAGCGCTTCGACGGCTCGCTGCCCGCGTTCGTCGCCGCGTTTACCAAGTCGAGCCACGTGAGCGACAAGGAACTCGACGAGGTGCAGAAAATGATCGACCTTTATCGAAAGGAGAATCATCATGGATGACGTCTTTTTGAAGCTCGTGAACCTCAGCATCAGCGCAAGCTGGCTCATTCTGGCGGTGCTCGTGCTGCGGGTTGTCCTCAAAAAAGCGCCGAAGTGGGTCATGCCGCTTCTCTGGGGTGTGGTCGCACTGCGGCTTGTCTGCCTGTTTTCGATTGAAAGCGCGCTCTCGCTCATCCCGAGCGCCGAGACCATTCCGAGCGAGATCGTGACCGAAACGCGCGAGCCGGTGCTCTACGAGCAGGCGACGCTCGATATCGTCACGAATCCGACGCTGCCTTCGGCGGCGGAGGTCCCCGTCGGCGTGAGCCGCCAGCAGGCGCAGGTGGACTTCAACATCTATAGCATCCTCTGGCTTGCCGGCATGGCGGCGCTGCTCGTCCACGCGCTCGTGAGCGCGGGAAAGCTGAAAAGAAAGCTCGCAACGGCGATTTTGCTGCGAGATAACATCTACGAGAGCGAATTTGTCGATTCGCCGTTCGTCTTCGGCGTGGTGAAGCCGAACATTTATCTTCCCATGCACATGGACGAGGGAACGGCGGCGTATGTCATCGCGCACGAGCACGCGCACCTCGCCCGCCGCGACCACTGGTGGAAAGTGCTCGGCTACCTCGTGCTCGCGCTGCACTGGTTCAACCCGCTGGTGTGGGTCGCCTACATCCTCTTCTGCCGCGACATCGAGCTTGCGTGCGATGAAAAAGTCGTCAGGGGGCTGGATGGCGCGGCACGCGCAGACTATTCACAGGCGCTATTATCCTGCGCCGCGCCGAAAAGAGCCGTCGCGGCCTGCCCGCTGGCATTCGGCGAGGGGAACATCAAAACGCGCGTGAAAAGCGCGCTGCACTACAAAAAGCCCGCGTTCTGGGTCGCCGCCGCGGCGGTGCTCGCGGTCGTGATCGTGGCCGTGTGCTTTTTGACGAATCCGAGGTCGGAACGCGGCAGCCTTGTCTGGGCGCAGAAGCTGAATGCGGCGGACGTTGCGTCAATCGAGCTCTACGTTCCGGCGGAAGGGGAGGCGCGGCAGTATAAAAAACTCGATACGGAAGAAATGGCACAGGCAGTCGAACTGATCAACAGCAGCCGCGGCACATATATCGAAAAACCGGAGACGGTTTACGCCGGCTTGCCGGTGTGGTTCCTTCTCACGATGGACGACGGCACGGTGCATGCTGTCGGCAGCGTAGTGGGCCATTATCTGATCATCGACGGCGATACTTTTGATGCGGACGTCGAGAATCAGGCGGAATGGGAAAACTATGTGCTAAAGGGCGATTCGGCAAGTCCGATCGACATGGCAGACCGGCTGTCGTATGCACTCTATGGGATGACAACGGGGGTGTATACGCTCGGCGAGGCCGTTTTCGAGGATTCCGTCTGGGAAACCAGCTATGAGGAGACCTTTGCCAATACGAAGTCCACGCCCGAGCTGTGGCTTTCCTCCGCACTTGGCACGGACATGACCGGTATTCTGTACGGTACAGTGACGGCGGCGAGAGGATACAGCTACCGCTTTTCGGAGTGGGAGGAGATCGACCTGACCGTGAGCAACTTCGACTGGCTGTTCCGCAGCGCGAGCGGCGAAGACTGGAATGGCACGAGCGCTGCGAAGCTGCGCCGCGAAAATGCTCACGCTTGGCGCGGTACGAAAACGGCCGATGACGACAATGCAACAGCCACGATAACGGAGATCGCGCGTCAGGATGAGCTTGCAGCGATGGACCAGTGGCTGCTATTACAGCAGAAGGACGGCAGCCTTTACTTCGTGATGGGCTATCGCAGCGGGGGACTTCCCTACAGCGGGGCGCATCCCTACCGCTGGATCGTCCGCCTGAACGGCGGCGCGACCGAGCTGACCCGCGCTGACCTGAACGGCGACGGGATCGAGGAAGTGATCTCCTATACCGGCACTTCCACGCAGGAGCCGTACCGACTGCGGGTGAGCAATCAGAGCGGCGAAGAGCTCTGGAGCGCGGAGCTGGGACTGGCGCACGCGGGCTGGAGCAGCTATTTCCTCTATCGCGACAGCGTCAAGACGGCGCTGCTGTGCTACGAGCCGACGATCTATCAGGGTGAGGCATCGTATTCCTATGAGCTCTTTATGCTCAGTGAAAACGGGACGACCACGCTGGCGGAGAATTCGGTGAGCTTCAGCGTAAATTCCGATTCCGCCGATTCATGGCCCGCCGAGGCGCGGAAATTCGCGGACGAGGTCAACAGGCTTTTAGACAAGAGCGAGTTGCTGTTCTCCACGCTGAACGCCGAGCTGCATTCCTACGGCGACGGCACGGTCATCCGCTGCACAGAGCCGTCGGAGAGCGACGGAAGCAGGGCGCTGGCGTCCGCCGACCTCGACAACGACGGCAGGGCAGAGCAGATCATCTGCGAGAAAGCGTTCGGCGGCTATGAGCTGTGCGTCGTCGACGACAACGGCGAGGAGCTGATGCGCGACCGCATGTGGGAGGGCGACGTCTACTTCCTCTGCCGCGAAAACGGACGCGACATGCTGCTGCAATACAGCTTGTTCGAGGGCAAAAATCAAGACGCGATCAGCTATTGTGACTACTACTACGGCCTTCACACCTTTGACGGCGGCAAACTGAACATCGTGGAAAACAACAACACGAGCATTTATCTGAACTGGGACGGAACGCAGAACGGCGATTGGGGCGAATCGCAGCAGGCATTCGCAGCGCGCGTCAATGAGCTGATCGACCAGAGCGAATTTCTCATTGCCCAACAGGACGGCGAGCTCATTTTGACGAGCGAGGTGCAGCGCTGGTACTGCGTATCGCCGAAAACGATCAGAGTGGCAATGGATGACACAACGATCTATATCGACAGAAAAAGCTGGGACTTTGCCGAACAGTACCCGTCGCTCAAAGGGTTTGAGGACATTGGGACCGCAGGCAACTACTTTGTGGCGTTCGGTAGCCTGGGGGAGAAAAACGACCTCTACGTGGTGTTCAATTTCGTGGCCGGCACGCTGCTCAAGACCTTCCCCGGCAACAACCTTATCTGGCAAGGGAATGACCTTTCCACTGCCGTCTACTCCTACCGGTCGGACGTCTACGCGCTCAACGGGACGAAGCTCGCCGCGCTCGAACTCGCGAGCGGCGAGGAGATCAGCGGCCTCGCCTTTGCGCCCGACGGCGTGTCGATCATTGCGACGGTCTCCGGCAAGAGCGGCGAGCATAAGGTGACGGTCACGCGCGAGGGCAGCGCGTAGCAGACCTCGCTCACCGACTGGACGGAGGGCGACGGCGCGGAGCGCACGTACTTCGCCCCTGTCGGGATCGAGGGGAACGAGACATTTCTGGCGACGGTCGGCGTGAGCTACCGGCTGGAACAGCAGTCGGACGGCACATCCCGCATCGCGGAGATCACAGGCGCGGAGGGGCTCACGCTGCCGCGCTACCGTCACGGCTGGGTCAGCGTGGACGAAAAGGCCGACGTGCTGGACACCGTGATCGCGGACGACGGCAAGAGCGCCGACGTGACGGTGCAGTATTATGCGAGCCTTGGCGGGTCGGGGTACCAGCCATACACGACGGGGGTTAATATTGCTGCACCGTAGGGTGCGAGGGGATTCCCTGCGGCCGCGCAGGGAGTGCGAATAA
>OGOY01002600.1_pt1 | contig 15638 bp, 14 predicted proteins | sample 1552811 | NCBI WGS metagenome assembly OGOY01 (sample SAMEA2580132, study PRJEB22360) | human gut metagenome | biome: human gut; feature: human-associated habitat; material: faeces | place: Denmark | collected 2008/2010 | reverse complement strand
AAAGTTGTTTTTCATTTTTTCCCTTTGGGGAATGCCTCGGCTTTCTCTTAGGAGGGGCTTGTTATATCCATTTAACTAAGGGAGCCTGACTAACTCGTACTTTATTATTTTACCTATTAATCCTGTAAAAGTCAATACAGGGATGGTTTTCCCCATCCCTGTATCTTTCAAAAATATTTATCCACATTTTTCTTTATTTATCCACATACAAAGGGTCTGCCATCGGAAGCTTCTTCCGAATGCATGGCAGATTAAAAGTTGATTCTTCCCTGCAGCCACACATTTCCTTTGAATCTGCGTCCGACTGCCGGTTCACCCATGACCTCTCTTTTTGGTACACATACATCGAACAGAAGGCCGTTCACATCCAGTTTCATGATGCAGATATCTTCTCTCGTTATCTCATTTCTGGTAGGACGATATTCCAGGATTTCTCCCATGATCGAATACCGGTCACATTCGATTCCGTACGGCATAATGTACGTATCAACGATCGTAAATACATCTTCCGATATCAATCTTCTTGATACTTTGGAATATGTATCGATGTCATCCAGAGTAAGACTTTCAATCGCCTGTGGATCGCCAGATTTTGCTGCGCTTAACAGCAGCATACGATTGTGTACATCTTCCTGCTGTTCCCGCTCCTGTTCTTTACTTTTCAGCACCGGAAGCAGAATGGTTCCCTCATTGCAAAGACCGGACAATGTCACGGAAGAATACTTGATACTTCTTCCACCAAGCTGCCTTTCCCTCAGATATTCCATCATATTCTGAAGATAAAATACCAGATTAATGCCTACTTTTGTATCTTCACAGATGCCCACATATGCTTCCCGGTCTATCCTTCGTTCCACACTGACATCCGCATAGGATGTCACACCGGATCCTTTGAAATATGGTGTATAATAACGGTACTCAAACTGTTCATCGATGTCCATATCTCCGCACACCTTGATCCCGATTCCTTCTCCATATTCTTTTTCAAACTCACAAAGATCCGTTGTTTCATCCTGTGTAACGAGCTGATGTTGTGTATAGGATTCTTCCACATCTTTTAAAATCTGTGTTAACTGTTTTTTGTCTCTGATATTTCCAAATCCAATGGATTTCATATATTGATGCATACGCTTATCCTTATAATTGCTTATTTTTTAGGTACAAGCTTCTCTGTTCCACCCATGTATGGCTGTAATGCCTTAGGGATCTTAACTGATCCGTCTTCCTGAAGGTTGTTTTCCAGGAATGCGATCAACATTCTCGGTGGAGCTACTACTGTATTGTTCAGTGTGTGTGCGAAGTATTTTGTTCCGTCTTCACCTTTGACACGGATACCAAGTCTTCTTGCCTGTGCGTCACCAAGGTTAGAGCAGCTTCCTACTTCGAAGTATTTCTTCTGTCTTGGAGACCATGCTTCTACGTCACAAGATTTTACCTTCAAATCTGCCAGGTCACCTGAGCAGCACTCTAATGTACGTACCGGAATATCCAGTGAGCGGAACAGATCTACTGTGTTCTGCCATAATTTATCATACCAGATCTTGCTTTCTTCCGGTTTACATACAACGATCATTTCCTGTTTCTCGAACTGGTGGATTCTGTATACTCCACGCTCCTCAATACCGTGAGCTCCTTTTTCCTTACGGAAACATGGTGAATAGCTTGTAAGTGTCTGTGGAAGCTGTTTTTCTTCTAACATTGTGTCGATGAATTTACCAATCATAGAGTGCTCACTTGTTCCGATCAGGTACAGATCTTCTCCTTCGATCTTATACATCATGGAATCCATCTCTGCGAAACTCATAACACCTGTTACAACATTGCTTCTGATCATGAAAGGTGGTACACAGTAAGTAAATCCACGGTTGATCATGAAATCTCTTGCATATGCAAGTACAGAAGAATGAATTCTTGCGATATCACCCATCAGATAATAGAATCCATTTCCCGCTACTCTTCCGGCGCTCTCAAGATCGATTCCGTCAAATGCTTCCATGATCTCTGTATGGTATGGAATCTCGAAATCAGGAACAAAAGGCTCACCGAATTTTTCAATTTCTACATTCTGACTGTCATCTTTTCCGATTGGTACAGAAGGATCGATGATGTTCGGAATGATCATCATATTCTGTTTCAGTTTCTCTTCTACTTCTTTTTCTTCTTTGGAAAGTTCTTCGATCCTTGCAGCACTCTCAGCTACTTTTCTCTTTAATTCTTCCGCTTCTTCTTTCTTTCCCTGTGCCATACATGCACCGATCTGTTTAGAGATTTTGTTCTTTTCTGCACGGAGTGCTTCTACTTCTCCCTTAATATCTCTATTCTTCTGATCCAGTTCTATTACTTCATCTACCAAAGGTAATTTCTCATCCTGGAACTTATTTTTGATGTTCTGTTTTACTACATCCGGATTATTTCTTACAAATTTGATATCTAACATTTTTCTAAACTCCTCCTGCTCTCATATCTGTTATATGATCTGCTATTTTCTATTTTTTTCAGGTCTTGCCATATCTGGACGCACATTACTGGTTCTTGCATTTAAGATCTTACCATTGTTTGCTTTTCCAGATGTCTGTTTTGTATTTCTCGCATTCGCGCTTTTCTGATTTCCATTCTTTGCCGGACCAGACTTAACAGACTTAAGACTTCCTGTTGCAGATGCAACTGCTTTATCCACCTCTTCTTCATAACCATCTTCGAAGATTGCTTTATCCAGTGCTTCTGCTTCTTCCTCTGCAAGCTCTACATAACTTTCACCTTTTACGATCTCTTTCACATAAGTATAGCAGCCTTCTCTGCTGTGCATCGCATTGATGATCCAACCAGTATTATTATTGTCCAGCATTGCAAGTGCGAAACTGAGTTTACCACCCATTTCATTAAATGCATCATACTTTACAATTCCAAGTTTCTGGTAAGATTTTTCCATCTTCTTGTTAAGTTTCTGAATGTCTGTACGATTCTGTTTTGTATATTTCAGAATGGCCTCTACATCCGAGAATCCCGACATCATACTTTCTTCCAGAGTTTTTCCATCTTTACCACGCATAAACGTCGTATAGCTGCTTTTCAATCGATTATACTTCATTGTTACATTTACATACAGAACGAATAATATAACAATCAGTATCAGCAAAAATATAAATATTAATGCCGGATCGATACCAAGTGCTTTCAGTATTTTGCTATCCATATTCAATTACTCTCCTCTTTTAATGCTCATCATCATATCGAACAGATGTTCTAATTCGTCATCTGAATAATATTCTATCTCTATCTTACCTTTTCCCTTTCCTTTTGATGCTATACTTACCTTTGTTCCAAATACACTCTTCATTTTCTCTTCCAGATCCTGGTAAATAAATGAATTGGCCACCGGTTTCTTTTCTTTCGGCTTCTTTGGATTTTTTATTTCTTTGACCAATTTCTCAGTTTCTCTTACACTGAGTTTTTCGTCAAATATCTTATTTGCCAGTGTGTACTGAAGCTCAGGATCGTCAATGGCCAGCAATGCTCTTGCATGTCCCGTTGAAATCATGTCGTCAATGATCATCTGTTGAACTTTATCACTAAGTTTCAGCAAACGCATAGAGTTCGTTACGGCTGTTCTGCTCTTCGATACTCTCTCTGCGACTTCATCTTGTTTCAGATTGAATTCCTCCAGAAGTCTCTTGTATGCAATTGCTTCTTCAATCGGATTCAAGTTTTCTCTCTGAATGTTCTCAATCAAACCTATCTCAAGAATTTCCTGATCTGTATATTCCTTTTCAATCACAGGAACCTCTTTTACTCCGGCAAGTTTTGCAGCTCTCCATCTTCTTTCGCCAGCAATGATCTCATAGTAATCTTTTCTTTTTCGAACAAGCAATGGCTGTAACACACCAAATTGCTTAATCGAATCCGAAAGTTCAAGGAGAGCATCTTCATCAAAATTCTTTCTCGGCTGGTCTCTGTTTGGCTCAACCTCATTAATTTTCATTACCTGTACACCGGATTTAGCTGCTGCATCTTCTTTTGATTCCACAGTTTTTTCCGATGTAACAGACTTCATGCTCTTATTATCAGGAATCAGACTGTCCAGTCCTTTCCCCAATCCTTTTTTCTTTATTGGCATTCATTTCCTCCTACATTACATCTTTCATTTACTCTCTATTCATAACTTCATCCGCCAGTCTCTGATATGCGCTTGCTCCTGTAGACTTTGGATCATACAGATTAATCGGCATACCATAACTTGGTGCTTCAGCCAATCGGATATTTCTAGGAATAATCGTCTTATAGATGTTCTGTTGCAGGTTTTCCTTTACATTTTCCACTACCTGGAGTGAAAGATTGGTTCGTGCATCATACATAGTAAATACAACTCCTTCAATCTCCAGAACAGGATTCAGCCTTTCTTTTACAAGCTCCACTGTATGTATTAACTGACTCAACCCTTCAAGTGCGTAATACTCACACTGAATCGGAACCAGTACAGAATCTGCTGTTGTCATTGCATTGATCGTCAGCATACTTAACGATGGCGGACAATCAATAATGATATAATCATAATCATCTTTGATCGGCTGAACTGCATTTCTTATAATAAATTCTTTATCATCCACACCGATCAGTTCAATTTCAGCAGCCGAGAGGTCAATGCTTGTCGGTATCACATCCAGATTTTCAATTGCTTCCTTTTGCAGAACTTCATCTACACCAGCCTGACCAATCATAAGATCATAGATATTCTTTTCAACTTCATCTTTGTCTATTCCTAATCCACTCGTCATATTGCCCTGCGGATCCATATCAATAGCAAGAACCTTTTGTCCTTTTTCAGCAAGACATGCCGACAGATTAATAGCTGTCGTTGTTTTTCCAACGCCACCTTTTTGGTTCGCAACGGCTATAACTCGTCCCATTTAATTATCACCTTCCCTTATTTCACATGATTCTAGTATATCACTTTTCAGAATACTTATCCAGAAAATGTTTCACGTGAAACATAGATTTTCCCTTTTCCATAAATATAAAACCGTTCTATATATTATTTTCGTTATCTTTGTGTGACATACGATTTTTGTGAATGTTTCACGTGAAACATTTGTTTTTACCACTTGCTTTATTATTCGTGTCCCTTCTTTTCATATATTCCAAGTAAAATGTCCTATTTCCTTCACTTTGTTCATTTTATGCTCATTTTGTAAAGGCAATCTTCCAATTCATAAGTAAATATAGTATAATTAGGAAAAGAAAGTGAGGTATCAGCATGAACTGGAAAAAGACATTATTATTCATCTCAACAGCAATTGGAACGACAACCTTAGCATTCCATGTAATAAATAAATTCATATTCAACGCCTCCGATGAACATTCAGAAGAAGATGAATCCAATTACTATAATTGGAAATTTGGAAATATATATTATAAAAAAGAAGGAACTGGTTCTCCGGTTCTTCTTATTCATGATCTGAATCATTACAGTTCTTCTATGGAATGGGATAAAGTAATCGGTACTCTTTCCAAAGAACACACAGTATATACGATAGACCTTCTCGGATGCGGCAAATCCGACAAGCCCGCAATTACATATACCTGCTATCTGTATGTTCAACTGCTTACTGATTTTATTCGTGATATTATAGGTGAAAAGACAGATATCGTAGCTACCGGGGCTTCAGCCTCCTTTGTAACAGCTGCCTGTCAGAATATAGCCGACCAGATTGACCATATTATTCTGGTTTGTCCGGAAAGCACACATGCACTTGCAAAAGCTCCAAATCACAAATCAAAACTACTTGCAAAGATAATAAATATCCCTATATATGGAACATTTATTTATAATGTTGGCGCACGCAACACCGCTCTTTCCGACTCAGCAGAGTGTAAATATCTCTACGCCAGCATTTTAGGACATTACACAACTGTAAATGTTGCCCACTGTCTCGAAGGACTTACAACCTCAATTGCAGTAATCACAGGTAAAAACGCACCAGAAACATCACAAAAAGCCACCGAATACTGCCACATACTTCCATCTATCGAACACCTCGAAGTCCCAGGCAGCGGATTACTTCCACAACGCGAAAATGTCAATGCATTCTTGGAGCAACTAGACCTACTATTAAGTGACAACTGCTAATTCAAGGATTTGCACTAATATAGTATAAGCCAATTACTATTTCAAAGACTATCATTAACATTCATAAACAAACGCAGTTATTATTATACATTCCATCCATCAGCAACCTACACACACGTACAAAGGGAGGATGTTTCACGTGAAACATCCTCCCTTTTACCAATTTTTCCCCTGCTTCCAACACCTATTCTCATATCCACACCACCCCTACGCTCTCATTATTTAATCATAGCCGCCTGTGAAAACCAGGTGGAATGAAAATGAGATAGGGATTCCTGTGCATATGAGGTCATGGTTGGAAATTCTTAAGTAAATAAATTGGCCGTTAGTCATCAAAAATCCATTGTCTGAGCGAACGCGAGTTTTGGATTTTTGATGGCTGCTTTTAGGCCAATTTATTTGCTTTAGAATTTCCCCATAACCGAATCAGCACAGGAATCCCTATCTCATTTTCATTCCATCCCGGGGTAAGCCATTTCCCCAACGATTAAACAATCGGCTCCCTTGAAGGCATCCCTGCCTTTCTCGGATACTTCTTAGCCGTATTCTTCACTTTGTGGATCTTTACAAAGGATCTTCCGATATCCGTTCCCGGCAATTCGAATTTCACTACATCTTCTATCTCTCCTCCAAGCACTTTCACCGCTTTTTTCGATCCTTTTACCTCTTCATCAATCTCACCTGATTTATAAGGTATAAACATACCGCCTACTTTTACATAAGGAAGGCAATATTCACTCAATGTCGCCAGATTTGCAACTGCTCTGGATACACACAGATCATACTTTTCTCTATATGCTGCATCTTTGGCATAATCTTCTGCTCTTCCATGAATTGTGTGGATATCTTCCAGCCCCAGCTCTTCAATCACCGTATTGAGGAACTTAATCCGCTTATTCAGTGAATCCAGTAATGTTACTTTCAAATGTGGGAATGCAATTTTCAGCGGTAATCCAGGAAAACCAGCTCCTGTACCCACATCGATCACTGTATCCACATGATTCATATTCATTACTTTTACAATCGACAAGCTGTCTACATAATGCTTCTCTACAACTTCTTCATATTCTGTGATTCCGGTCAGGTTCATCACCTTATTCCACTCTTCAAGAAGCTTATGATAGATATCAAACTGCTCTTTCTGCTCGTCTGTGATCTCTATCCCTATCTTTTCCAGGCTTTTTTTCAAAATCTGGTCCATATTTTTCTCCTTTTTTCTCTCTAAAATTAATAAGTATATAAAATGTATGATTTTTCATCTTATTCATTTTATATACTCATCATTATATTTACTGTGTAATTATATTTTTAGCGTATATTAATATTAATACATTTATTTTTGTGTTAGATGTTTTTCTTACTGATATACTTCATTATATTACAGCTACTCATCCCGCTTTTCTTACTTTTTCATCACATTTATTAATTTATCTATGATTTCTTATCTGTGATTTCCGCTCAGATACACAAGCAATACTGATATATCTGCCGGAGATACACCAGAGATACGCGATGCCTGCCCGATTGACACCGGTCTGTACTCTTTCAGCTTCTGAACTGCCTCAATACGAAGGCTGTTCACTGCATCATAGTCCATATCTTCCGGAATTTTCTTATTCTCCATCTTCTTGAACTGCTCTACCTGGCGTTTCTGACGTTGGATATAACCGTCATATTTCAGAGAAATATCCACCTGCTCGATCACTTCTGCTGCCATATCTTTCGGAAGTTCCGGTCTCGTCACATCAATAGCCGTAACAGCTTCGTAAGATAATTCCGGTCTCCTTATCAGTTCTGCCAGACTGCTTCCTGAATTCAAAGGTGTACTTTCATAAGATTCCAGAAGTTCCTGTACCTTTTCACTGGTTCCGACATAGGCATTCTTTAATCTCTCGATCTCAGACTCGATCAGTCTTTCTTTCTCTTTCAGACGATCATAACGCTCCTGTGAGATCAAACCGACTTCATAGCCTTTTTCTGTCAGACGCTGGTCCGCATTATCCTGTCTAAGGAGCAGACGGTACTCTGCTCTCGAAGTCATCATTCGGTACGGTTCATGGCTTTCCTTTGTAACCAGATCATCGATCAGAACGCCGATATAAGCCTCTGAGCGGTCTAACACTAAGGATTCCTTGCCCTGCAGCTTTCTGGCGGCATTTATGCCCGCTATAAGGCCCTGTGCGGCAGCTTCTTCATAGCCCGAGCTTCCGTTGAACTGACCGGCACTGAATAAGCCGCTGATATTGCGGAATTCCAGTGATGGTTTTAACTGTCTCGCATCGATACAGTCATACTCGATCGCATACGCATTCCGCACGATCTTCACATGCTCCAGTCCCGGAACACTGCGGTACATTGCATACTGTACATCTTCAGGCAGCGAACTTGACATTCCGCCGATGTACATCTCATCTGTCTCCAGCCCTTCCGGTTCCAGGAATACCTGATGACGTTTTTTGTCCGCAAATTTTACCACTTTATCTTCGATAGACGGACAATATCTCGGTCCCGTACCCTCGATCATGCCGGAATATAGCGGCGATCTGTCCAAATTGGCACGGATGATCTCATGTGTCGTCTCATTTGTATAAGTCAGCCAGCAGGATGCCTGGTCGATCTGCACATCGTCCGGATTCGTGGTAAATGAAAATGGTACCACTCTTTCATCTCCGAACTGTTCTTCCATCTTGCTGAAATCAACTGTTTTCCGGTCTACTCTGGCAGGTGTTCCTGTCTTAAAACGGTACATTTTAATGCCCAGTTCTTTCAGACAGTCAGTCAGATGATTGGCCGCCTGCAGTCCGTTCGGGCCTGTATACTGACTCACATCACCATAAATGCATCGTGCTTTCAGGTAAGTTCCGCTGCAGATGATAACCGCCTTACAGTGATATGTTGCACCGGAAAATGTCTGCACTCCCGTGATCTTTCCATCTTCCACAAGGAGATTGGCAACCTCTCCCTGTTTGATCTCCAGGTTCTCCTGAGCCTCCAGTACGCGGCGCATCGTTCTGCTGTACACTGCTTTGTCCGCCTGTGCACGGAGCGAATGTACCGCAGGACCCTTGGATTTATTTAACATTTTTGACTGGATAAATGTACGGTCGATGACCTTTCCCATCTCTCCACCAAGGGCATCCAGCTCTCTTACCAGATGTCCTTTCGAGCTTCCGCCGATATTCGGATTACACGGCATCATCGCAATGCTGTCCACACTTACGGTAAATACCAGTGTCTGAAAGCCCAGTCTCGCCGTCGCCAGTGCTGCCTCACAACCTGCGTGGCCGGCACCGATGACTACGACATCATATTTATCTTTATTTTCCCATACAGAATTTGCTGAATATCTCATTAACCAAATCTTCTCCTATCGTTTCGCCGGTGATATTACCGAGAGCTTCATACGCATCCATAAGGTCGATCGAATAGAAATCCTCCGGCATATCCGCGGCAATGCTGTCATTCACACGTTCCAGCGCAGCATATGCATCCTGAAGCGCTGTTTTCTGTCTCACATTTGTAATATAGATTTCATCATTAAATGTCAGTTCTCCCTGGAAGAACATCTCCTTTAACGTATCTTCCAGCTCTTCGATTCCCTGTACATTCTTTGCAGATATCTCGATCACCGGAAATTCTTCCGGCAATTCTTCCTGTTCTTTTGTCACCTGCATATCCAGATCGGATTTATTTAACAGGATGATCGCACGTTTGCCTTTGATCAGATGCAGGATCTCTGCATCATTTTCATCCAGTGGTCTGGATGCATCGATCACATACAGGATCAGGTCTGCCTTGTCCGCATATTCTTTCGCACGATCAACACCGATCTTCTCCACCACATCTTCCGTATCACGGATACCGGCAGTATCCATAATATTTAAGGAAATGCCCTTCAGATTCAGGTGTTCTTCCAGTACATCTCTTGTCGTACCGGCAATATCAGTAACGATTGCCCGGTCTTCTCCGAGAAGTACATTTAACAGAGAGGATTTTCCCGCATTCGGTTTTCCGAGGATGACTGTGCGTACGCCCTCTTTTATAATCCTACCATCATCACAGCTATCTAGCAATCTTTTCATTGCTTCCATGATCTCATCGACGACTTTTTTCAGTGTTTCTCCATAGCCGTCAACACTGATATGCTCCGGATCGTCCAGTGCAGTCTCGATAAATGCAGTATGATACAGGATCTTTTCGCGCATTTCGCTGATCTTATCTTTGATATTTCCTTTTAACTGGCTTACCGAACTCTGCAGTGCATATTCGTTCTGCGATGCGATCAGATCACCAACTGCTTCTGCCTGCGAAAGATCCAGTCTTCCGTTCAGGAATGCACGCTTAGTGTACTCTCCCGGCTCTGCCGGGCGTGCACCGTTTTTGATCAGGACTTCGAGAATTCGTTTTACCACATAGACACCGCCGTGACAGTTGATCTCTACCGTGTCTTCACCGGTATAGCTGTGCGGCCCGCGCATCAGCATGACCAGGACCTCGTCAATTACCTGTTCTCCATCAACAATATATCCATAATGAATGGTATGTGACTTCTGATCACATAGTTTTTTCTCTTTTTTCCCCTTATATACCCGGTCTGCGATCTGAAATGCTTCCGGTCCGCTCATTCGTACAATTCCTATTCCCGAATTACTCATTGCCGTAGATATTGCGGCAATCGTGGAGTTATATAATTGTTCCATAATTTCCTCCAATATACATTTGAGTGAAAAAAAGACAGGGGCCGCTTAAAGACCCCTGTCTCTTAATTATCGATTATTTCTGTTTCTTACCAGTGTTACCACAACTCTTCTGTACGGCTCTTCACCTTCACTGTGTGTGGATACTGCCGGGTCAGACTGCAGCGCAGAGTGAATGATTCTTCTCTCGTATGGATTCATTGGCTCAAGAGAAACTGTCTTTCTTGTTCTCTTTACTTTGCTTGCAATGTTCTTTGCAAGATTTTCCAGTGTTTCTTTTCTTCTTCTTCTGTAATCCTCTGTATCGAGTTTCACTCTTACATAGCCATCCTGCATCTTGTTGGCAACACGATTTGTAAGATACTGCAGAGAATCAAGTGTCTGTCCGCGTTTTCCGATCAGGATACCCATGTTGCTTCCTTCCATATTGATGGAAAGTGCTCCTTCTTCATCTACAACAGATGTAACTTTTACATCATCCATGCCCATTGCATTCATCACATCGTAAATGAACTTTTCACATGTCTCGATCGTCTGTGGTTCAACTTTTGCAAGTTCTACTTCTTTCTTTGGCTCAGATTTTACTTCCGGTTTTTCTTCTCTTACATTTTTCTTTGTATGAGAATGCTCTTTTGCCGGCTTCTTCTCTGTCTTCTTCTCTGGTTTTACTTCTTCTTTTACCGGTGTTTCAACTTTACTTTCTTCCACTGTCTCTTCAACCGGTTTTTCTTCTCGTTTTCTGCGGGCTTTGATTACTGCCTGCTTTCTTCCGATTCCAAGGAAACCTTCGCTTCCTTTTTCAACAACAATATAATCTAAGCGATCACTTGTTACACCTAACTGAACTAACGCTTCGGTGATCGCATCGTCCAATGTCTTTGCCGATACAGTAATGTAATCCTCCATGACAGCGCCCCCTAATCATTTTCGTTAAATTTCTTCACCATGTTTGCTTTTGATGCGAGACTTCCTTTCTTCGCATTTTCAGCTTTCTTGTGTGCGTTTTCTACCTTGGCTTCTCTTTCTTTTTCACTCAGGTTCGATGTACTCTGTCTCTTCTTCTGGTTCTGATTGTTCATATTCTTGGTATTCATCTGAGCCATTGCTGCGATACGTTCATTCTTCTCGCCACGTTTTACACGTTTTTCCTCAGCCTTTTCCTTATTCTGCTCCAGAATCTCTTCTACAGAAATCTTGCTTAAGTGCTTATTGATAAATACCTGCTGAACACAACGTACTACCGCACTGACGATCCAGTACAGACCGATACCTGTCGGAAGTGAGAATACCATAAATACCGAAAACAGTGGCATTGTGATATTCATCGTGTTCATTGTAGACGCCATCGGGTTATCTTTGTCCAGCTGCTGGCCTGAAATAGCCTGTGAAAGCTTGATACTTCCATACTGTGTCAAACCTGATAATACCGGAAGTAAAATCGCAGTAATAATGATCATGATTGCCGGGAAACCATAGCTTCCGCTGTTCTTGATCATCTGCATAGGTGAGATAGTCAGATCCGGAAGTGTCAGGAATACATTTACAGCCTTTGGAGCTGTCTTGATCTCCGGAACATATTTCTGGATATTATAGATAACCGGGTACAAAGCAAATAACAGCGGCATCTGAATCAGTAACGGAAGGCATCCTGCTGACATCGATGTACCATATTTATCGTACACCTGCTGAATCTCTTCCTGCTGTTTCATCATGGACGCCTGGTCTTTCTTATTTTTATACTTCTTCTGTATAGCCTGAATCTCCGGATTCATAACAGAAGACATCTTGGATGTTCTCTGCTGCTTAATCGTAAGTGGAAGTAATAATGTATACACAAAAATCGTATACAGAATAATCGACAGACCTACCAGCCCGCTATCGCTTGGCAGACATTTGTCCAGGAAATTATAGATAAAGTTCATTACCTTACCCAGAATCCAGCAAAGCTGTCCGACAATCGGCCAGTTAGCGGCAGTCAGTAAACTTGGTACCATAATTTTTTCCTCCATATGTAGTTGTAATCTTTTTAAGGAACAGGGTCGTAACCTCCTCTGGTAAACGGATTACAACGCAGAATTCTCCACACCGCCAGTCGTCCTCCTTTTAATGCACCGTATTTCTCAATTGCCTCTTTCGCATACTGAGAACAAGTCGGATAAAATTTACAGGTGGAACCGCCCTTTATCGGAGACAGATATCTCTGATAAAATCTGATACCAGTGAGCAGAATCTTCTTCATAATACGTTACCCCTCATCTATAATCTTATGAAGATGACCCAGATGGAGCATTGCGCCGACAATATCTTTATAATCTTTTCCTTTGGCGCCTATTCTTGCTATAACAATTATATCTAATCCACATCTGAATCGTTCTTCTTGCAGTCTATAGCTTTCTCGGATTAATCTTGTTAATCTGTGCCGTACTATACTGTTTCCTACTTTTTTACTTACAGATATTCCTAATCGATTCTGACTTGTCCCATTTTCCAGTACATACATGACCAGATATTTGTTGGCGTAAGATTTCCCTTTTCTATATATATATTGGAAATCTTTGTTCTTTTTCAGTGATTCGGAATACTTCATTGTCTTATTCTCCTAATTTTTCTGAGTAGAAGAAAAGGCCACATATATGCGGCCTACGCTGATAATTTCTTTCTTCCTTTTGCTCTTCTTGCAGCAAGTACTTTTCTTCCACCTGCTGTGCTCATTCTAGATCTGAAGCCATGTACTTTAGCTCTCTGTCTCTTCTTTGGCTGGAATGTCATCTTCATGGATATCCACCTCCTTATTTTATTCCAAGGGGCTTGCCCCCTAATTTTCATAAGACATCAGCCTTGATTATATAAAAAAAACCGCTCTACGTCAAGCTATTCCTCAAATTTTAAAAATATATTTATCCACATTTTGTGGAAAACTTTGTGGATTTTTGTGGATAACGTGTGGAAATCATATATTTTTTTAGATTTTTTCCCCATTTCATGCGCATTTTACAAGTGTTGATAATTGGGATTGAGTTTTCCACATATTTCAAATCTACATCAAGAGAAACTGCCAGTTGCCAAAGCATAGCGATAAAAGATTGCCTAAAGCAACTTTTTGATGTACAATGTAGAAGAGTGGGTTTATAGGTGAAAATCCGCGAATCAGACAGATTAGGAGTAAATATGATGAATACAGTAAAGGAAAAATGGCCTGAAATTATCGAACATCTCAGGGTCGAACATGAGTTGTCCAATGTATCGTTCAATACGTGGATCCAACCATTGAAAGTTTACGATGTCGTAGACAATACCGTATTTATATTAGTAAATATGAATGCGAGTGTAGAATATATTGAAAAAAAATATCAGCTTCCATTAAAAGTATGTATTGCGGAGATTACTGGAACTGAATATGAAGTTGTCTTCATTTCCGAGGATGATGACAGACTGAACGAGATTCAGAATATGGCCATTGAAGCAAATCAGAAGAAAAAAAGCAAAAGTGCTGCGGAGAAAGCCGGGCTGAATCCGAAGTATACATTTGATACCTTCGTTGTCGGCGGGAAAAATAATTTCGCCCATGCAGCTTCCCTTGCTGTAGCCGAATCTCCGGGAGAAGTATACAATCCCCTCTTCTTATATGGAGGTGTTGGACTTGGAAAGACTCATTTGATGCACTCAATTGCACATTTTATTCTGGACAAGAATCCAAAGAAAAAAGTCCTCTATGTAACCAGCGAGACATTTACCAATGAGCTGATCGAAGCTCTCAAAAACGGAAAAACCGCCGGAAACGAGTCCGCAATGTCGAAATTCCGCGATAAATACCGTAATAATGACGTACTTTTGATCGATGATATCCAATTCATTATCGGAAAAGAAAGTACACAGGAAGAATTCTTCCACACATTTAACCATCTGCATACATCCGGAAAGCAGATCATCATATCGTCTGATAAGCCGCCGAAAGATATTGAAACTTTGGAGGCCAGACTTCGTACGCGCTTTGAGTGGGGTCTGATTGCTGATATTTCATCACCTAATTATGAAACCCGTATGGCGATTTTACAGAAGAAGATCGAGCTGGATCATCTGGAAAAATACAATATTCCGAATGATGTACTCGAATATATCGCAACGAACGTCAAGACAAATATCCGAGAACTTGAAGGGTCTCTTAATAAACTGATTGCTCTTTATAAACTGAACAACACCGGTTCTATCGATATTGCCCTTGCAGCAGAGGCCTTAAAAGATATCATTTCTTCGGATAATCGCAGAGAAGTTACGCCTGAACTGATTTTGGACATCGTTTCCGAACATTTTGGTGTATCTATTCCTGATCTGAAAGGGAATAAACGTAACGCCGAGATCGTATTTCCGCGCCAGATTGCCATGTATCTGATCCGAAATATGACAGAAACTTCATTAAAAGCAGTCGGTGTCATTCTTGGGGGCAAGGATCACTCTACCATCAAGCATGGGATTGAGAAAATCGAGAACGAATTAAAGGCGGACGAGACTCTTTCTAACACTATTAATATTATAAAGAAGAAAATCAATCCGGCTTAGCCTTATTTTGCCATTTTGGCCTGTGAATAACTATGTGGAAAATCTGCGTCTGACATGTGGATAACTATGGGACAGCCTTGGGAAAAACCCAGGAATTTTACACCTGTCTTTAGAAACGAAAAAGTTTTCAACAGTCGTTCCACATAAAATCCAGTCGAATTCCACAAAGTTTTCAAAGCCAAAATTCCTTGCAAACACTGGGCTAGAGGCACTTTTCCTCTTTTCCACATCCCCTAATACGGCTGAGGCGGAAACTATTT
>OGOY01002579.1_pt1 | contig 15751 bp, 15 predicted proteins | sample 1552811 | NCBI WGS metagenome assembly OGOY01 (sample SAMEA2580132, study PRJEB22360) | human gut metagenome | biome: human gut; feature: human-associated habitat; material: faeces | place: Denmark | collected 2008/2010 | reverse complement strand
CACCCGCCGTGATTCACATTCATACACTCCGGATAGAGCAACATGCTGTCCCTCTTTCAATTGCAAAGCTAACCCATCCTCCGAAGGAACAATCAGTTTTTCTACGTTTTGCAACTTCAAGTAAAAAACCTCCTCCACCAAATGCAGCAACCTGAAAAACAACCAATATTCGTACAATTTAGCGACATCTTTTTTACCGGCCTTGTACACATCATCTCCTCCCCGCCATACCAGTTTCGCCGCCAAATCAAACATCAGCCATACCCGTAAAACCTCCCGGTAGCCTTCTTTACGCTGCAGCACCGGACTATTCAGCGGTAACAAATCGGGCATCCCAACCTGTTTCAACAGGGCATGATTCAAATACTGCGACAAGAAAGCCACCACTCTTTTCCCCTCTTTTTTCAATCGGTCACCCGCCGCTTTATGTGAAACGAAAGTATTACAAAAGGTATAGAAAGTAGAAAGGGCATATTTCACAAAACGATTTTCAGGAGTATCCACCGTTTCCCTCAAACTTCTGGTTTCAATCTTTTCAGGTAATGTACTGAACCTTCCGTAAAGCGGATGTCGTTCGGGAATTCCTATACGCTGGGCAGAACACCTTATTTGCTTCAGAGCCTGACGATCCAATCTTCTTACTCCGCATACGCTTCTTAATTCTTTGTTTTCATCCCAGCAAGTCACGGGAGAAGAGAAAATCTGATGAATAGCGTTGGCAAATTCCGCGGAATCAATGAGCGATTTGATAAAGGCAAACCGTTGATATAAGATTTGCGCATCACCCGATGGGCTCGGTTCAAAATACTGACAGACCGGAGAATTACAATACATCAACAGTTCTGTGGAATGTTCCGTGATCTCCTCCAGCATCTGGCGATAATCTTCCCGGTAAGTCTCTTTAACAGAGCGAACTTCCAACTGAACTTCTCCGCACCATTTCTCTCCCCGGCAAACTGCCACAGATAACATCCCCACCTGGTTCCCAGTCTGTAAAATCCCTGTGGATTCGTTCAACCGGGAGGAATAAACGACCTCTCCTTCCAGGTGATAACCGGCATCTATCCCATACTCATAGCTCTTGCCTTCCACCAATTGACAACACGATTCCCCATAGGCCCGCGCTTCCTCCAAAGAAATCTCAAACAAAGTTCCTTCTTCCCCAAACAGTACCAACGAAATAGTTTGTCCATCGTTCAGCGTTACGGTTAAGTCCATTAGCTCATTTATTGCTTTCTGAAACTTTACGTTTCGTTTACGTAATCTTCTTCAACAAAAGGCATTACAAAATATTGCATTCCTTTCTATTATCTATACCTCAAGCTCTTTTAAGCCTCAGCATAACTAACAAATCCATTATTGACAACCCCTTTGTACATCCGAACCAATTTATCCAAAGATAAAGGATATTTTACCCCAGCTATCGGCTTATCCTTTACAAAATAATCTTCCACATTCTGCCCCTCATTCAGACACAATTCCCCTAGCGTGCGCAAAATACCTTCCAATTTCCGCTGGGAACCGTGTAATTTAGGCAACAATTTCTGCATAATTACCGCATCAATCACTTCATCTTCCGTCCACTCCGGAACAAGCCGGTCAGCAATAGCCACAAAAGCACAAATTTCCCTGGCACTCCGGAATCCAAACTCCGCCCCTGCATTTTTCAACCGACTGAAAAAATGAAGCAATGTTTCATTCAATTTTTCACTCTCTTTGGGTTGCAATCCCTTATGGACAGCCATCTCCACAAAAGACTCCCCCATTACAGCTCCTTCACCCTGAATCTTTTTTAAATCAACCGGGACTTTGTGTTTTAAGAATTGCTCCATTTCTCCGGCTGTTACCCGAAACTCAATCACATTGGCCCGGTCCAGTACTTTCGGACTAAACATATAAGTCGTTTCGTCAATGTTCACCGTACCGATGATAAACAAATTCGACGGCAAGCTGATTTTAGCAGGAACCCTGCATTTTTTCCAAATTTCGGTATCCGGATGTAAAGGAATAGCCTCTTGCGATTCCATCACACTGAGGAAATCAGCAAAATAGCGTTCCACATGGCTTAAATTCATTTCGTCCAGAATCAGGAAATAAGGTTTATTCCGGTTCTCCTCCTTACCGGCCTGAATCAAAAGCTCCAAAGCCCCGTTTTCAGGCATTACATATTCTCCTTCGCTCAAAGCATTCGGATACCCCAGCAAAGGTTCCCGGTTGGTCCAATCTGCCCCCACCGGCACCATACACACTTGCTCCTTCTTCTCACAAATCCATTGGGCAAACACCTGAGCTAACTTCGTTTTTCCCGACCCAGCCAATCCCGTCAGGATCACAAACGGCTTAGCCAACAGCGCCGTCACAAAACGGTTAAGTAGTTTATCTTCAAAGAGCAAACCCGTTTGCTGCAAAGCTGTTTTTAACAATTCTATTTTAAACTCCTTATTCTCAATTTTTTTCATTGGCCCACCCTCCATCAGCTGTTTGTATTCTCCAATAATTTGCAATAAATCGTCTTCCATACTCTCATAATCTAACTTTTGAGAAGTATCATATACTTTAAAAACATAAGATTCTCCATATCTCTCAGGAACAATATCAAATTTTTCAAAATAAGTGTTTATAGTCACCGCCTCTTTGGGTACAGCCCATTGTTGGTGAGCCAGATAAGTTTCACTCACTCCATAAGCCAATACCAACTTTTGATATTTTTTGTAATATAAATAAACCGGATAAATTCCTTGACTAGTAGTTTGTCCTTCATATAAAAAAGAAATCCAAGGTATTCGTGCAAAACCTCCCTGTCCAAAACTTACCTTAACCTTCAAACCCTGGAAACTTTTCCTATATCCTTTTGTACTCAATTCCCCTGCTTGTGCCTGCGCTAAAAATTTCTTTAAATCGCTCGAAAAACTTTTCTCCTGATCCACAACTACTTTCTTTTTCTTATCTACAATTTGAAAACCTCTATTTTCCAATAACTTAAAACATTTGGCCCCCTTCCCTCCAGAAAAATTATTCCGATCCAATTCCTCCCCATTAGCAAAAATATTGGCATAAGAAACCACCAATTTCGGAGGAAATCGTTCACCTTCGTATAAAACGTCGTAAGTCGACGACTGTGCATGATTAGGTACTCCTTCTTCCTGAATTTTTTGAATAGCTTGTAAAATATGCTCACGAGTGATCGTACTAAATTCTTTCATAATAATCAACTCTGTTTTGGTTCCATTTTCAAAGATAGATAATATAATTTTCAAAATTATTACTTTGATTCATATTTTACCAATATGATATATAAAAAAAACTCTCCCCTCAGCCAAATTCCGAAAAAGCGGTCGTATACCTGATATACGCCCTGTTCCTGCGTGATAAAATCCTTTTCGAGCAGGCCACGCAGGGTAGACTGTACGGAACTTGGGGAGGATAGACGGTAGTTCTGAACAAATTCGCCGGAAGTGACGACACGAGCCTTGCCTTCCTTAGCCAGAGCAATCAGCAATTCCTTCTATTTTCCAGGCATCCGGTACAACATTTCCAGATAGGTATATTAAAAAAATCCATTACACTGTCGAGGGCCGGAAAAATCATATCCCGCGTATAATTCCCTCCCGGAGGAGTTGAACTGTACAAAACATTCAGCATCTTTTACAGATACCAGGTGATTCCTTCAAATTGCCGGTAGAACAATTCCACCACTTCCGGTACAATCGTTTTTCCTCCCTGTTCGATATTCCGAATGGCAAAAGCCGTGTATACAGGCAAAGCAATGCTTTCCATATACAGGACGGGAGGCACTTAGGAACATATTCCCCATGACATGCCACTGATTGCCCGCAAAATAAAAAAGGTTCTTTTTCCTCTTGGCCTTAAACCTTCCAGAATCACCTTACTCAGTAGAAAAACGAAATCCCGCAACGAAGCTATCGCATAAATATCCACAAAAAAAAGTATAGTATGGACGGACTATAGACTCATTTCTGAATCAATGTTCTATCAGTCCGCTTTTACCGCATTCTGCGGGTGGAAATCAAAGCCAGATTATTACCATTACTGATCTCCCGGATCAACTTTTCCATCTACCGGTCACAAAAATATTCGGGAGAAACATGCCCGCTGGTTACGAAAAGATTTATCAGAATGGTCACACTTCACAAAATTAATTGATACAAAGACAATTATTATAAAACAATAATCAAAATCCAATAAAACACAGAAACTGACAAAAAGAAAAACCGCGATGACTATTAGCGGCCATCGCGGCAAGGTTTTCTCTGTTGCTACCCTTCTTCCCTACTTCCGGAAGCAGCTGTTTCGGCAGCAGGCTCCACCACTATCGTGTATATCCCCGGCAACACAAAGCTACGTCCCAGGTTCCACACCCGGAGGTCGGCCCTGTATGTGCCCACTGGGATCGTATGATCCTTCGCGATCCGGAACACCCCGGTCAATACCACCTCTACCTGCGAGGCGATCACGGCTTCCACTTCCCGGCCCGAGTCATCACGCAAGGCTGCCAGCTCATAGTGTATAGGGAAAGTACCGATCACCCCCTGTATCTTCTCCGATTGGTAGGGTATCGTATCCCTGCTGCCCGGATCGGCGGCAATCCGGAGCGTATCGGTGACATACCCGGCTTCGTCCGTTTCCAGATACCCCTTGGTGATATCATCGCAACTATAAAACCCGATCCCTGCCAGGATCAGCATTCCTAATATTCCTATTTTCATAATACATCCTTTTATTGTCATTTGAATTTTAACCCAATCTCCCTTCAACGTCCTCCTGTCCTCTCCTCACCACCGTCCACCACCGGGTCGGCCATCTGAAAGGTGGTCGACAACGAATGCACCACGGCATTACCGGTCATGATATCCCCCGAGGCCACGTGCCCCGTATGACCCGATTCCAGGAAGTGGAAACCGATGCCGTCCGCTCCGATGTCCGGCATCCCCTGCCAGCTGCCCTTCACCCGGTACACCCGCAAATCCAGACCGTTCAGGGTTTCAAAGACCATCCCCCCTTCCAGCGTACCCTGCACCTCATAAGGGAAATCCACCCGCACATGCCGTCCTGCAATCACATACGACAACAGGATCTCCCGGCACAACGCATCCGGCATATCCGCCACCGAGCGGTAAACCAGCTCCCCCTCCCCGTCCGTCGTGCGCAAAAGGAACTGCACGATACTCAGATTCGTCAGACCGAACACTGTCATCTGCGGACAATCCGGGTCCTTGCCGTCGAATAGATCCACCAACCCAACCTTCCGGATCATGATCACCAGCGAGTCCCAGTTACCGTGCCCCGCCTGCATATATTCCCAGGCCGTACCGTCGTAAACCCCGTCGGCCAGGCCCGTATCATGAAACGTATCTTTTTCGCAACCGCCTGTTCCGCAAGCGATGACGAACATTATTCCTATCATATAATTTTTCATATTCCATATATTTTTTGTTGTTTCCCCGCCGGAAAGGCATCCCCCCGGCAGGAAAACACAGATTATAAATCGACGGCTCAAAACTTTCCTACCCAGTAAGCCGTCTGTTTCACCTTCGGGTTATTGTTCATCGCATCCAGAGACACCGGCAGGAACAAAGCCCCGGCCGCCACATCCGCTTCCGTCAGATCACGGAAGCCCCCTTTCAGCAGGTTATAGGTGTGATTGCGCATATAATCGAAATACCGCACCCCCGTCTGAAACAGCAACTCCCTGTCGCGTTCCAGCTGTATCGCCCGCCGGAGATCACCCTCCGCCTCCGAATAACCGGCCACGCCCGCACGGCGGCGGACAACATCCAGGTCGGCAACGGCCCCTTCCCGGTCACCCGTCGCCGCTTTCATCTCCGCCCTCAGCAGCAGGATATCCGGCAGGCGGATCAGGATATCGTTCGCTAACAGCGTACGCGGCGTACCGTCATAAATTCCGCCCGAGTAGTATTCCACCTCCCGCCACATCCGAACATAGGCAGCTCCTTGTGTCACAGACACCGGCTCTTCCTTCATCCGGAAGAAATCGGCAAAATAGGCCTGTAAACGCAAATCCTCCGGCGTGTAAAGCCTTTCCACCGTCTCGTTGCGGATAAAGAATTTACGCCGCGAAGCAGGGGTCGTCCCTTTCAACACCGGCCATTTTTCGACCGTCCCCCCGATATAGCTCCCGAAATCCTTATACTCCCCCCGGCTGTCGTCATAGCACACCTCGAAGATCCCTTCCTCCGAATTTCCGGGAAGCACCTCCGTACATACCTCCTCCGGGCTGGCCACCAGACGGTAATTCGGGTCCCCGATCACCTTCCCGGCAGCTTCGATCCCCAGCGCATAATATTCCGGTTCCTGCCCGTAGCCCGCTATCCACGCATACACCCCGGCCAATATGGCATACGCCGTCCCCCGCCCCGGGATCTGACGGGCCGTAAGTGGTTTACCCTCCGGATCCTTCAGCTGATCCGCAGGAGGCAGGTATTCCGCTGCCAGCAGCAGGTCCTCCACAATATGCCCGGCGATCTCCCGCCAGGGCGTACGCCCCTTCTCCGAAATATCCTCGTATTCCAGCACCAGCGGCGCATCCCCCCACAACCGGATAATCTGGAAATACAGGCAGGCACGGATACACAGCGCCTGACCCATATAAAAACGGTAACGCTCCTCCGGAAGACCGGCCCGGTAAAGATTACCGATCACCAGATTGGCCGCGCTCACGGCCTTGTATTCGTACATCCAGCTGAACTCCACGGCTGTAGCCGTATAGCCCGAAAGGTTATGCTCATTGGCCTCCCGCCAACGGGCAAGGCCGAAATTATCCAGCAGCAGACCGCGGTCGCGGTAGTCCTGCGTAAAACTCCCCATCACCTCACGGAACTGGGCGTGCATGCCGTAAACCGCTGCTTCCACATCCGCTTCGCTACGGAAATGGTTCGCTACCGTCGTATTATTCTCCGACAACTGCGTCAGGAAACTGTCACATCCCGACAGGAGGAATAAAGCCAGCCCTGCGATATATCCGATCATCTGTTTTCTCATCGTTTAAAAATTTAAGGTTAGTCCGATTGTAAAGCGGCGCGACAGCGGATAAGCGTTGTAATTGTCCACACCCGTATACGGGTCCACCGTCTCCGGGTTGCCGCCCCGGTAGTCCGTCAGCGTAAAAAGGTTCTCACCGCTTATGAAGATCCGCGCACCGAAACCCGTCGCTTTCCGCACCGCCTCCGGCAGCGTATACCCCACCGTCACAGCCTGTAATTTCAGGTAACTGATCCGCTGAGCGTTCGAGGCCAAGTTGGTGGCGAAATTATACAGCCCGTTCTCCATCCGGTTAGCCGGATAAGGCGCACCGTCGCCCGGATGCTCCCAGAACAGCCCGTCGAGACTACCCGTCAGATAAGGACGCGCCATATCCGCCGGGTTCAGCGCAAGGTAAGTACCCAGAGAAGCCCCCCGGGCAGCATCCAGCACCCACTTGCGGCAAACGAAATTGAACAGCACGGTCACATCCAGCCCCTTCCACATCAGGTCCGTGGAAATACCGCCCTGAAACTGCGGAAGGGGCGAACCGATATATATACGGTCCTCCGCCAGCGTGCCGTAATTATAAATCTGACCATTGCCGTCCACGTCCGTGATGATCCGGTCGCCTGCCCGGTAATAGGCACTCCCCTCCCCGCGGAGGTATTTCTTCACCCCGTCCTCATAATAAGAAGGCACATCGCTCTGGCTATCGTAAATCCCGCGGTCGTCGAAGGCATAAATCCCGTAAAGCGGCAGGCCGATCACCGAAATGTTGTTCGCAAAGCGGGCCGCCGTATTCTGGAAATCGCGCCCGTTCAGGCTCCGGGCCAGCCGATTCCGGTTCCTGCTTACATTGAACGACAGGTTCCACTGCCAGGTCCTCCCGCGCACCAGCTCACCCTTCACCTCCAGCTCCACACCCTCGTTGTCGATGCCGTACATATTCCGCCACGGGGCCAGGAAACCCGTATGCGTGCCGGGAGTCGGGGGATTGTACAGCAACCCGCGCGTCCGTTTCAGGTAATAATCGAAAGTGAGGCCGATGCGGTTGTCCAGCAACCCGAGGTCCAGCCCCGCATCGTATTCCGTCGTCTTTTCCCAGGTCAGGCCGCTGTTCGAGACACCTGCCCACCATTCGGGAACCACAGTCGGATGCCCCAAATAGGGAGCGCCCTGATCCAGTTCGCCCTGTGCCAGATAGGGATATTCGAAGATACGGCCCGTACGCCCTTGCGAGAAGCGCAGCTTACCGTAATTCAGCCAAGGTTTCAGCGCCTGCATAAACGGCTCCTCCGTAAACGTCCACCCCACAAAATACGAAGGGAACCAGCCCCAACGCACATCCTCGCCGAAGGTCGACGAAGCATCGCGCCGCAGGGTGAAGCCCGCATAATACCGCTCCCTGTAATTGTAGTTCAGGCGGCCGAACAGGCCCACCATCGTCTTTTTCTCATAATCCGAATAATAATCCTTCAGGTCGAGCCGGGCCTCCGCATCGTACACCTGCGAGTACCAAGGGGCGTAATGGATGGTGTTCGAGGCAGCCCCGAGCGCCTTGCCCGTGTTATTGTTCATCTCGTCCTGCTGAACGGAAAAACCGAGCAGCAGGTCGACCGTATGGCTGCCGCCCAGCGTCCGGCGGTAGGTCAGCAGGTTCTCGTTGAGCACCATCAGATGGCGGGCGATCGTGCCGCTGCTATAGGTTTTACCGTATTCGTTCACCTCCTTCGGCAGGAAAACGTTCTGGTTGTTCTGGAGATAATCGACCGCCACGCCCGATTTCAGTGCCAGGCCGTCGGCGATCTCATACGTCAGGTCGAAGGAAGTGCGCAGCTTGTAGCTGTCGTTCTTCTCCCTGGTGCTCTCATAGCGGCGGGTCAGCTCGCCGAAATAAGGCGTTCCGGGACCGGGCAGCACCGTCGAGGTGAAAAGGAAGTCCGGCAGCGTGGAATAAGCCGTCGGCGCCGGATTGAAGGCATCCACCCCTTTGCGCGAGCGGTTGTTGTCGGTATAGGCCAGGTAGAAGCGGAAATTGCCGTAAAGGTGGTGCGCAGGCTTGAAGGCCAGGTTCGAAAAGGCCGAAAAGCGGCGGGTGCCCGGAACCCCCAGCGGTCCCCCCCCCTAGTGTACTACGGAATAGGCGATTCCCTCCGCCCCGCCCCGGACCTGGATATTCGCATTCGTGGCATGGGCGGGGCGCAGGTAATATGCCATCAGGTCGGTGGAATTGTTATAGAAAGGGTTCAGGCTGTCCTGATACACGGTCATGTCCGCGCCGTTGCCTTCGTTCCAGAAATAATCGTAAGGCTTGCCCAGGGCGTAGCCTTCCGGATAGCGGTAGGAATCCGTTTCCCGGTCGTAGTACACTCCCGCATAATTTTTCATCGCCTCCAGACGGGCGAGCCGCTCGGCATTCCCGCCGATCCGCTCCGGCAGCAGGGGCTGCAGGATAAAGGTGTGGCTGACATTGGCCGAGAGCAGGGGGTGCTGGTTGTAGCGGCCCTTTTTCGTCGTGATGATCACCACCCCGTTGGCTGCCCGCGAGCCGTAGATGGCCGCCGCTGCGGCATCCTTCAATACGGTGAATGTTTCAATGTCGTCCGGGTTGAGCGAGGTGAGCGGGTTGCCGCCCACCTTGAGGCTGGCGTCGTCCGAGGCGATCACCCCGTCGATCACGAACAGCGGGTTACGGTTGCCGGCAATTGCCAGGTCGTTCGCACCGCGGACGATGATGCTCACATCGTTGCCGCCCGGATCGCCCGACTGGCTCGCGATATACACCCCCGCCATCTGGCCCTTGGCCAGCGTCAGCACGTTGGATGCAGGCTTGTTTTGCAGCCGGGCGGCATCCACCGTCGCCACCGAGCCCGACACCTGTCCGCGCCGCTGCTCCCCATAGGCGACCACCGTCACCTCCTCCAGCGATTCACGGCTCTCTTCCAGCCGCACACGGAGCGTTTCTCCGGCACGGTAACCCACCGTCACCGTCTTATAGCCCACACACGAAAAGGTCAGCCTGCCGCGCTCTTCGGGCAGGCGGATTGAAAAACGTCCACCGTTGTCGGTCACCCCGCCCGTAATTCCGTAACGGACGGTCACGCCCGGCAGGGGAACGCCCTTAGCATCGGTCACCAGACCTTTGACCGGATAAGTGGATTGTTGCTGCGGCACTCCTGCCTGCAAAGGGACGGGCAGGGTAAAAGCAGACAATAAACAGAAAATAATGGCGGTCAGCCGTTGCTTTCGTAAGCTCAGGCTAACGCTGCATGCGTTTTTTTGCATAACTTTGTCGGTGTTAATATTAGTAATAATGTTAATTGAGGCGGGAGGACTGAACGAGCACGCCAATGTCACTCAGTCCCCCGCTGTTTTTTATGAAGCTTTCATTTTTTCCGGTTCACCTCCTTCCCTGTTTGCATGGTTTCGTTTATTTTATCGTCCCTGTATCCTTTCCGGACAGAACCGGATCTATACTGGCCGGATCGGAAAGATCGATACGCAACATTTCCTCCAGGTCCGTTTTTACCCGGCAGAAGAAGATCAGGTCATGGGCGATCAGGTCATGCAGCTCTGAAATCTTTCCCGTAAAAATGCTCTGACGGTAAAGGATATTGTTCAGGCGCCGTTTCCCTTTCAGGGAATCCGACAAATCCGTGAACAGATAAAAACTGCAGGCCTTGATCAGGAAGGGATCGATATCGCTCCACGGATGGGTGTCGAGCAATTTTAACAGCTTGCAGCTCTTTTTTACGCGGGTATAAAGGATCTGTAATATTTCACATTCCGTTGAGTCGGCGGTAACCGACGGACACATCATCCGGGACATTTGCAGGTAAAAGTGTTTCAAAGGTTCATTATCCGTTGAGATAACTCCTCTGGGCAGACCAGACCCGGTCAAACCGGAATTTCCCGGCCGGAAGGTTTCATCTTCTAAGCCTGAATACTGGTTCTCGGCCAGTTGAAAAGTGCCGGGGTGTTGTTCGTTTTCCATAATTAAAGTTTTATTCGGTTTATAACTAAAAATGATTAAAAACTCTCTATTCAAATTGGGTTAATAAGTCAGGCAGGAGGTTCCATACCTTTTATTTAACAGGGCGTTGATATAAATTCCAGTATTCATATATTTTTAATGCGGCCTTGGCTGTTTTCCTTCTCATGTAAATTCTTGTTTTCTTGCATACATCATTATTTTAATTTTATTACTCTCAATCATGCCGTGTTTGCCATATTCTCCTCTTTTTTGATTTAAAATCAGGATTTGTTGTACCCTTATCTATTGATTTAAATAACGGCTTCTTGTATTAAGCACCTATACATGCTCTTATTATTTAATAAAACGCCCTTTCTTTACTGTGTTATAAAACAAAATATAGAACATGAAATCGGCGATAGAACTGTATATCGTACAAAAAGTTAAAGAGCAGCGTAAAAAGAGAAAAATGAGTCAACGCTATCTTGCAGATTGTTTAAATGTATCTCAAAGTTTCATAAGGAATATTGAGAACGAAAATGATGATACTGCTTATAATATTGACCATCTTAATGAAATTGCAAAAATTTTTGACTGTTCAATACGTGACTTTTTTCCAGAAAAATACCTTTAACTATTTGATATAAAAATAATTCACTTATTGTCTTTATCATTACATTTTTTTGTATATATCTCAGACTCATACGTGTTACAAATAATGCTTTTTTGTCAAGCAAAAGGAAAAGCAAAATAAATACGGACAGTTCTCGCCTTTCCTGTTGACTAACACCGCTCACGGCTGCGGGTGCATTAACACTCCGACACAGGGGTACGAAAACCGCCGTATATCGAAGTTACAGGCATAAAAAATGCCTGTCATAGAATGGCAGGGTTTCCCGCCATGAGCGATAATGTTAGTCGTAACAAACATATAAATTTCGGTACTAATATACGTGTTTACACAGCCCCTCCACACGAGGGGCTCGTTGTATTATACTTGTCAGAGTAAAATATAGTTTTGTCATTATAGACAAAACAGAAAATTCTATTAGAGCGTATATACTCAATAACAATATAAAATAAATAAGTTATGGGAAAGTCAATTATTGTAATAGAAGAAGAATCAATCACCCAAAATAATCATGTCTTTTTGAAAAGAAAAATAACAATAACTTCTTCACGTGGGGTTGAAACCGTTCACGAAGATAAAATCCTATTAAAGGATTTATTTAAAGTGGATTCAGAACTAAATATTTTTGAACGCTATCTAGTAAAACTATATGATGAAATCGTTCAAACTAAATTTCTATTTCAAAAACATAATGAAAGCACCATCAAAACTTCCACCCAGAGTAATTAGACCTCTTGATTCAAATTCTCCTAAAATTTGTCTAAATTCTAATTCATTAAGCCCTAATTTAAAACAATGTTCGTGGTATTTAATATCGATGGAATTGTCTAAAGGATCTTTAGGTAATTGGTAAATGTAATCCCACACTCTTTTTAAATCATTGCTATTCATAATATCAATTTAAAAAATTCTTGTTCAAAGATAGGAAATTTATTACATTTGTCCAAGTCCAGAGGGACTAATTTATCAGTAAAAAGAGAAGTGCCCTTTCTATAGAAAACGCCAAAATTTCTCAATACATACGGGCACAGCTGCTTCCTACCAGAATAAGGTGGGTTGTTGTCTGCGTATGTATGGGTGATTGGCGTTACCTTATAGGAAGCGGACGGCAGCCCACTTCTTTTATTTATAAAAACTTTCCTTGTGGCTGCGAAGGAAGCCAAATCACTTTAAAGACTTAAAAGATATGACGAAACAAAAACTTCCTAATTTGTGTTTAATTTGTGTGTATAATTTTAAAATTTCAACATTATGCAAAAAGATTTTATTACAGCAACTCCGGATACCGGAGGTGGAAACGGGACTATTAATGTGACAGCAAGTAAAAATACTTCTTCTGAAAGAAGTACGAGTTTAACTATTTCTGGGGCGGGGGTAACAAAAACTGTAAATATCAATCAAAAGAAAGGAATTTCTATTGCAGTTATAGTAGGACAAAGTGGTAATATTTTAAAAATGCAATTATAATGAGAGATGAACTTATAAAAATTAAATTATTTAGTGTGTTAATATGCGTCTTCATGTTTTATTCATGCGATCCGGAACATAAAGAAACAATAGATCCAGAAGTACCACCAATTGAAAAACCGGAAGAGCCAGATTATCCTGATGAACCGAAAATACCATCAACGAATACAATAATCAATTTAAATAATGAATTTATGATAGTAGGAAGTAATAACTGGAATTCAGTTGCCTATGGCAATGGAATATTTGTAGCAGTTGGAGCTAAGGGTTATTATACAACCTCTTCCAATGAAGGAACAACTTGGGCAACACCTAAACAGTTATCTATAACTGGAGATTTTAATAGTGTAATATTTGCTAATGGAAGATTCGTAGCATTAGGAAGTAATGGAGATGTCGCTGTCTCTACTGATAATGGTGGGTCATGGAAAGTAAGTAAACCGTTCAATACGGAATATTGGAGAGGCGTTGCTTATGGCAATGGGAAGTTTGTAGCTGTTCAAAGTGGTGGTGGTTTAGCAACTATATCAACTTCCACTGATGGGGAAACATGGACTACTCCAATAAAAGTCGGGTCAGGTGTAACATGGATGGGTATTGCTTTTGGTAATGGGAAATTTGTCATAGTAGACGCAAACAGCTTTATTTCTTCCTCCACTGACGGAGAAAATTGGACTAGTCCAAAAATGGTTGAAGGAAAACAATGGAAATGTATCACTTATGGTAATGGAAAATTTGTCGTAGCAGACAGTTACAGAGGCTATGTATCAACTTCCACCGATGGAGTAACATGGACTACTGCGAAACAAGTTGGCGGGGTCTCAAATAATTGGCAAGGTATTGCCTTTGGTAATGGTAAATTTATAGTAGTAGGAAGTAGTGGTTATTATGCCACTTCCACCGATGGAGATACATGGTCAACTCCTACTCAAATTAAGAATGAAGCAGGAAGTACTGTTTCAGTATATTTATATGGTGTTTGTGCAACGCAATAATGATTACTTCTTTTTAGCTTTCAACAAAAATTCATCCAATTTTTGAAGTTCAGCCGGGCATCTGTCCGGCTCTTTTTACGCTGCTTTACCTGTCAGTTCCTTATAAGTTAAACGGTTATTAATAAAACCCTCGAAAGCCACATTGAATCGTTCACCTTCCATCCAATCACGGGTATTATAACGGAAAACAAATTCATTGACATAGTAGTGTAGATATTTCCGGGAGGTTTTATAATAGACTCCAATAATCCCTCTTTTGAATATTGCCCAAAAGCCCTCTATTGTATTAGTATAAACCTCACCTTTGCCATACTGTTTTACACTATGGTCGATGAAATCGTGTTCATACAGGCTCTTTATGCCATTATAACCTTGCCACTCATCAGTATATAGGACGGCATCTTTTGAGGCGTATTGAGTAATAACAGGAGTCAAATACTCACCTTTTGTACTCTTGATGACTTTAGCAACTAAAAGTCCGCCTCTTTGAACCATGCCAATCACGGGGGTTTTATCATCGAATGAACGTCCTTGCGAATGCTTCACTTTCTTGTCCCTGTGACGGTTTTTATTTTTACCACCGACAAAGGTTTCGTCAATTTCAATTGTACCCTCTAATTCAATATCGTTAGCATCCTCAATCCCTTTACGGATTCTGTGTAACATAAACCAAGCTGTCTTTTGCGTAACATGAATATCACGGGCTAACTGATAGGAGCTGATTCCTCGTTTATGAGAAGTTATAAGCCATATTGCTATGAACCATTTGGGAAGAGGGATTTTGGTATTTTCAAATATAGTTCTTGTTTTTACGTTGAAATTTTTCCCGGTTGCCTTACATCTATACCAATGATTCTTTAGCTTATAAACTTTGGAACCCGGGGAAAACGGGGAAGTTATTTTACCGTTATTTCCACGAATTAATTCCAGGTGTCTGATACAGGCTTCCTCATCCGGAAACTTCTGTATTAAATCTAATAACGATTCAGCTTCTATTGGATACATAGCACATAGGATTTAGCGACATATATAAGTTACAATGAAAACTGTGAACAACAATGACAGTTCACTGACTTTTCCAGTTTAGTCCTATGGATATATACGAAATGATGAAACTTGAGGTTCTTAATTTTTGTATACCTTTGTATAAAGGAGTAAATCAACCCCTCCATCGTCGGAGGGGCTGTTTTTAGAAGATGTAAGATATTCGCTTTACAATCCTAATTGTTTTGTGATTTCATTACTTTCTTCGTAGTCATAGATGATACCATCAACATCTTGTTGAAGTATCCAAAGTAAAAAACTTGGATTCATAATATTGAACTTTAAATTAATAACGAAATCGCTTTTGTTTATCACAGATTGGTGCTCTGTATTTGATACGTAAAGGTATGATTTCTATTTTAATTTATCAAATTATCTATGACAAAAAGAGGGGCTGGAAAGAAAGAAATTTCTGACCAGCCTTTATTTTAAGAATTCAGTGTAAAGTGATATATTAGTACCTAAATTTCTATAGACATATCAAAATAAATCTTTCTTATTTTTCAAATTATTTTTATATTCCCTTTCTTTCTTGATGACTGCCCCCTGCTATTGTACAAGTTTTACAGCGAGCAATTCGAAGCAGAAACTTCACATCTGTTTTTGTGCTATAACAATAGATTCGCTACATTAGCTTAC
>OGOY01002574.1_pt1 | contig 15786 bp, 17 predicted proteins | sample 1552811 | NCBI WGS metagenome assembly OGOY01 (sample SAMEA2580132, study PRJEB22360) | human gut metagenome | biome: human gut; feature: human-associated habitat; material: faeces | place: Denmark | collected 2008/2010 | reverse complement strand
GGGAGCCGACCCCGCCCCGCCCCGGCGGGGCCATCCGCGGTGCAGCTGCCGGTTTCCAGCAGCTCTGCCACTGCGGCAAGGCCCGGGGCGTTCCGGTGGCGCAGATCCTTGCGCAAAAGCTGCGGAACGGCCACCTCCGCCCCATTTTTCCGGGCCAGCTGGCGCAGCTGCGCCGCCACCTGCTTGGCCCCGGAGAACAGGCTCAGGTCACCGGGCAGCAGGGGGGCACCATCATCGCAGAGGGCCACCGTTACGCTGGGCAGCGCCGCCAGCATGGCCCCCAGCAGCCGCTTTTTGGGGGCGTTGAAGGTATCGAACTCATCAATAAACACCGCCCGGTCCCGCAGAAACTCCGGCAGGTTGTGCCGGGCCAGTGCTTCCTCCAGCCGGGCTCCGGCCAGCTCCAGCCGGTCAGAGGGGTCCATGCCGCTGCGGGCCAGCAGGGTCTCGTAGCCCTGAAAAATGAGGGCCAGCTCACTGAGCTTACCGCTCTCGGCTCCGCAGGCACCGGCCAGCTGTGCCAGCTGCCGGCCGGAAAGGCCCGCGCTCTTCAGCTCATCGATGGTCTGAGCCGCCATCTGGCAAAAGGCCGCACTGCGCCGGTGGCGGTGATAATAGTGGACATTGTCCTGCAGCTCCTCCAGCGCCCGGCGCACCAGCACGGCACGGCCTGCGTCAGAGAGGGTCTGCACCGCCGCGCCGCCCTCGGTGGAAAGGATCTTTTCTGCCAGACTGGTAAAAGAAAAACTCTCCACCATGCCGGACAGGGCATCCCCCAGCTCACGGTAGATGCGGCCCTCGGTGCTGGAAGTGAATTGTTCCGGCACCAACAGGATGCTTTTTTCCCCTTTTTCGGCCCGGGCGCGGATGCGCTGGTACAACAGCGTTGTTTTTCCGCTGCCGGAACCGCCCAGAAGTAGCTGTAACATTGTTTTCTCACTTTCTATAACGAGCTCACCCTCTCAGTCAAAGCCTGCGGCTTTGCCAGCTCTCCCGAAGGGAGAGCCTTTGGCATATCGGGTCAGCCCTGCGCAATGGATAAGAATTGAGTTTATTGTACCGCAAAATTGAAGAAAAATCTATTCTGTGGTAAACTGAGGAAAAACAGCAAAACAGGAGGGGCTCTCCCCATGAAGATTCTAGCAGTTGATTACGGTGCCAGCCGCACGGGGCTTGCGGTCTGCGACCCCACCGAGTTCCTGACCACGCCCATCACCCCCCAGATCACCCTGAAGGCCCGGCCCAAGGTAGCCGCTGAGGTCTGCCGCATTGCCCAGGAACAAAAAGCAGAGATCATTGTGGTGGGCCTGCCGCTCAACATGGACGGCACCGAGGGCGAGCGCGCCGAGAAGAGCCGCAAGCTGGGCAAGACTTTGCAGATCTGGAGCGGCCTGCCCGTGCGGATGTGGGACGAGCGGCAGTCCACCTGTGAAGCCGCCGATATCCTGGACGAGGTGGGGACTTTTGGTGCCCACCGCAAGGCCATTCTGGATTCCGTCAGCGCCACGGTCATCCTGGAAGATTACCTCGCCTGGCGCAAGGAGCACCCCGGCGAAATTTGAACCGGAAGCAAAAAGAGACGCTTTTCAGCGCCTCTTTTTCGTTTATATGGGTAGTGTCACGGTAAAGCAGCTGCCCTGCCCGGGGGCACTGTTCACCTGGATACTGCCGCCGTGGAGCTCCAGCACCTTTTTCACCATGGCAAGGCCCAGACCGTTGCCCTGGGTGGTGTGGCTGGTGTCGCCCTGATAGAATTGTTCAAAGATATGCGCCTGCGTGTCGGCGCGCATCCCCTCGCCCTGATCGGTCACCGAGACCATCAGGGCGTTTTTTGCTTTGCGCAGGTTCACAGCCACGGTGCCGCCCTCAGGGCTGAACTTGGCGGCGTTGTCCAGCAGGTTGAGCCAGACTTCTTTCAGCAGCCCCTCGCTGCCGGTGTACTCTGCCGGGACAAGGTCGGCATCAAAATCCAGCTCCTTCTGCCGCCACTTCTGCTGGGTCACCAGCACGCTCTGGCGCAGCTGCTCATCCAGGGAGAAGCACGCTTTGTCGGTCAGGATCGTCTGGCTCTCCACCCGGTTCAGGGTCAGGATATTCGTTGCCAGGTCGGCCAGCCGCCTGCTCTCGTCCCGGATGATGGTCAGGTATTCCTTCTGATCCTCGGGCGGTAGCTGCTCTTCCAGCAGCAGGTCGGCAAAGCCGCTGATGCTGACGATGGGCGTTTTGAATTCATGGGAGAAGTTGTTGATAAAATCCTTCCGCAGAATTTCAGTGCCGCCCAGCTCCTCCGCCGCCTTGTTGAAGCTCTGCTCAAACTCGACCATCTCCCGGGACGCGTAACCGTGTTCCGCGGGATTCACACGCACGGCAAAGTCCCCGTTTGCCAATTTTTTCATAGCCTCAATGTTCCGCTGCAATGGGTGGATAAAGACCATCCGTATCATCACCACCATGCTCACAGCGATCAGACTGCACACGGCATAGATAAAACAGAGTACTCCCCAGATGCCGATCCTGCCATCGTGGTAAATAAAGCCGCCGTCCGCGCCCGTTACAACCAGTACCGTACAGAGTCCCAGCATCAGCAACACCATAAAAGACAGGTTGATGACCAGCAGGGCCGACAGGCTCAGCGTCTCGATGCAGCCGCGCATCCGTTCCGCGATTTTTTTCATCATCCTCACACTTTCTTTACAGCACGGTACCCCAAACCCCGCACGGTCTGGATCTCAAACTCCGGCCAATCATAAAAACGGTTGCGCAGGCGGTTGATGTGGACATTCACGGTCTTGTCGTCGCTCTCGCTGTCGATCCCCCAGATCTCGTCCAGCAATTCCATCCGGGTAAAGGTCCGCTCCGGGTAGGCCAGCAGCTTGTACAGCAGCTCAAACTCCTTGGGCGGCAGGGTCTGCACCTCCATCCCCCGACGGACAGTGTGGCTGTCCATATCCACCACCACATCCCCCACCGTGATCTTATGCTCGTCCACGATGCGGGCCCGGCGGAGCAGAGCCTTGATGCGGAGCAGCAGCTCGGTCTTATCCGGCGGCTTGGTCATATAGTCATCCGTACCTACCAGAAAACCGGTGTGCTTGTCCTCGGGCAGGGCCTTGGCCGTCAGCATCAGGATGGGCATCATGCTGCCGCCATCCCGGATGGCCTGGGTCAGGGCAAAGCCATCCATTTTAGGCATCATCACATCGCACAGCAGCAGGTCAATGTGCTGGTGGTCGATGATATCCAGCGCCGCTTCGCCGTTGAAGGCCGGGATTGCTTCATAGCCGTTGATCTTTAAGATGGCGCAAAGCAGCTTGTTGGTGCTCACGTCATCTTCCGCAACCAGAATTTTCAGCATGGCGTTCTCCTCACTTTCTATGGTATGGCTCTATTATACACCCAAAGATAAACAAAAGATAAACAGAAATATTCACCTTGCGTTTACCTTGGTCAGGTATCCTTTAGCCATCGCAAGGGAGCACAGAGCTCCACAAGAAAAACAAACAACAAACATTCAAACATAAAATGGAGGACACTTACCATGATGAACCGCAAGAACATGACCGCTTCCACCCTGGACGAGACTGCGCTGGACGCTTACTACACCCTGACTGAGGGCGGTGCAAACTACGGCATCGGTCTGGCACTCGCTGCCACTCTGAACAGCTTCAAAAACCGGAACACCTCTTCTCCCGTCCGTATCGACGAGGACACGATGGATGCCTATCTGGCTGTCTCTGAGGGGTTCGACAGCATGGGTCTGGGTCTGGCCGCAATGCTGTAAACCGTATCGTACACTTTGAGAGAAAAGCGGGAGAAAATGAATATGAACATCAACACCACTTATCTGCTGACCGGCGCGGCCGGTTTCCTGGGCATCAACATCTGCACGCAGCTGATCGAACGGGGCGAGCACATCCGGGCCTTCGTCCTCAAGGGGGATCCTGCCCGCAAGTATCTGCCCGCTGAGGTCGAGGTTTTTGAGGGCGATCTGTGCAGCGCCGAGGACTGCGAAGCCTTCTTCAACATCCCCGAGGGCAGCCAGAGCGTCTGCATCCACTGTGCCAGCATGGTCACCATCGATCCGGGTTACAGCGAGAAGCTGATCGCCGTTAATGTGGGCGGCACCGAGAATATGCTGGCCGCCGCCAAGCACCACCCGGAGTGCAGAAAGTTCGTGTACGTTTCCTCCACCGGTGCTATTCCTGAGCTGCCCGCCGGGCAGCCCATCCGGGAAGTGAATCAGTTCGTCCCCTATGAAGAGGAAAAGGTGGTAGGCTGGTACAGCCGCAGCAAGGCCATGGCCACCCAGAAGGTACTGGATGCCGCCCACGCGGGCCTGAACGCCTGCGTTGTCCACCCCAGCGGCATCATCGGCCCCAACGACCCGGCCATTGGCCAGACCACCCGCACCCTGACCCAGATCCTGAACGGTGAAATGCCCATCGGCATGGCGGGCAGCTTCAACATGGTGGATGTGCGTGACCTGGCCGCAGGCACCATTGCCGCTGCCGACAAGGGCCGCAAAGGTGAATGCTACATCCTGAGCAATGATGAAGTCACCCTGAAGGAAATGTGCCGGATGCTTAAAGAGGATACCGGCTGCAAGGGCTGCAAGTTCTACCTTCCCCTTTCCTTCGCCCACCTTGCCGCAAAGCAGATGGAAAAATCGGCCGCAAAAAAGGGCACAAAGCCGGTTCTGACGGAGTTCGCCGTCTACAACCTGGAGCGCAACAACGCCTTTGACTGTTCCAAGGCCAAGAACGAGCTGGGCTTTGCCCCCCGTCCCTACGCCGAAACGCTCCACGACACCGCCGCCTGGCTCAAAGCCACCGGCAAGATCCACTGAGGAGGTGCACCATGAAACCTGTCTGTGTGATTACCGGCGGCGGTGTCATTGCCAGTGGGGTCAGCGGCCTTTCCCACTGACCGATATATCCCCCATTCTCTCCATTCAGCACAAAACCGGCTTTCCTGCTGCCACAGGAAAGCCGGTTTTGTCATTTTCAGCTGTTACTGCGCCTGATATGTCTCAATGCTGACGCTGTTGATGGTGATCGTTTCCGTGGGCTTCTGGTTCTCATCCACGGCGGCCTGAGCGATGGTGTCCACCACGTCCATCCCCTCGTACACCTGGCCCAGCACGGTATCGGTGTAGTCGAGGTAGGGTGCGCCGCCGGCGGTCTGGTAGGCCGAAACGACCTCAGCGCGGTAACCTGCACTGTTCATCTGGTCAGTGAGTTCCTGGGTGATGGAATCCCCGCCGGGCAGAGTGGACATGATATAAAAGACGCTGGCGCACTGGCCGGAGGAGTCCGCCGCCATGCACAGGGCACCGGAATAATGGTGGAGCTTGTCGGTGGCCTCAGCCGGGTAGCGGCTGCCATTCCAGATGGTGGTGCCCTTGCCGTCAGTTCCCTGACCGGCCTCCACCACAAAATCCTGCTCCACACGGGTCACGGTCAGGCCGTTGTAGTAGCCCGCCTGCACCAGACCCACAAAGTTATCATAGGCCTGCGGGGCCTGCTCCGGGAAGAGCACCGCCCGGAACACGCCCGCCGTGGTATCGAACACCGCCACGGGTTCCCCCGCTGCCGGATGGGTGAACTGCAGCTCGGCCGATTCCACCGCCGGGCGGGTGATGGTCTTTGTTCCGGCTCCGCTGCTGCCGCCGATGTTTTTCACAAGGCTGCAGCCGGACAGTGCAAAACTCACGGCCAGCAGCAGCGCCGCCAGCCGGACACGGGTCTTATTCATAAACAGATCCCTCCGTTCATATTCTGATAGCAGTTCCCCCGCACGCGGGAGATGCACAGAGTTCAGTATAGCATATTTCTGCCCGGGAAGCGAGAGGGAAATGCGTGAAAATTTGTCGTGCATTTTCTGTGCGAAAAACATCTTGACGAGCAGGCAAAAAAACGCTACACTATAAGCACAGCAAGGGACGGCGGGAACGCAGCAGATCCCGGGCTGTGTGCGTAATTTTATTTGAGTACCATCCCTTTGATTGGGTTTGGATAGACAGGAGAACGTATCTTATGGCAGAAGAGATCAAGAACCCGAACACCGAAGAGGAATATCAGCCCGATCTGATGACTCTTGAGGATGAGGACGGCAATGAGGTCACGTTTGAAGTGATCGATGCACTGGACCATAAGGGCGTGCATTACCTTGCAGTTGTCGAATACGCAGAGGATGAAGAGGATGTCAACGAGGACGCACAGCTGGTCATCCTGAGCGTGGGCGAGGACAGCGAGGGTGAATATCTGGACGTTGTGGAGGATGACGAGACTCTGATGGAAGTCAGCAAGCTGTTTGAGCAGCGCCTGAGCGACCAGTTCGAGATCGAGTAATTCCCCTGCACAGACAGATTCCCAGGCAAGACTTCCTGCCCGGCGCGATTTGTTGCGGTTTATATGATCCTACTAATCATTCAACGGGAGCCCGGAGTTCTCCGGCGGATTGCAGACCTCCCCGCCATGGGTCGACCATGGAGGTTCGATGAGGAAGCGTGAATCCGGCGACAGGGCACCCACCTGTCCGTAAGGGTAGGTTTGATTGCCGCAGACGACCGGGCGGGATCTTTTTATAGCATTGCATCCACCGCTGGCCTGCCACAAGGCCAGTGTGTGGATTTTTTTATAGGACGACCTCTCAGGCGCTGATGCCCCCGCACCCCAGCAGGGAAGGCGGCATTGTGCAGCGATGCCGGAGAGGTTTTGGTGATGATGGAAAGGATGTGCATTGCGGTATGAAAAGCGAACATCTTGTGGGGACGAGCATCCCCCGTTTCACCTACGACACCCCCACGGTGCCGGGCAATGATTTTTACACCCTGTGCGAGGGGGAGCATCCGCTGTGCATGATCTTCCTGCCCGGGTTCGACCACCCTGTCAGCCGCGAATATATCACCCGCTACCTGAAAACGCTGCCCCAGCTCAAGGGGGCACGGCTTGTCTGTGTGGTGCGTTCCTCGGCGCAGGCGGTGGCTAAGGCCACCCACGGCTCAGATTTCCCCTTTCCTGTCATCTGCGACGGCCCCGGCGTACTGTACGGCTACCTGGGCGTAGAGCAGACCCGCGGCCTGCTGAGCTGGAGCTTTGCGGCTCAGAAGATCTACAAGGCCGCCAGAGATGCCGGTTACCACTACGACACCAAAGCCCCCCAGCTGCTGCCGCTGACGCTGGTGGTGGGCCATCTGGGCAAGATCCTGTTCACCCACTCGGGCCGCAGCCAGACCGACCTGCCCGAGGACTGCGCCGCCATCAGCGAGATCGTGCGGGCTGTGGAAAAGGCCACCGCCCCCACCGACGGCCCCGCAGACCCCCACTGCTCGGATGAGACCCTCACCCTGCCCGATCTGGTGGGGTGGGATAACTGAATGATCCACAAAAAACGGCTGCTGCACATTTTTCCGTGCAGCAGCCGTTTTTTATTCTTCCGGTTCTTCTGCAAACAGCCCCGGGATGCCGCAGACAGCGGCCACGCCCACCACCGTAAACACGATGCGCGACCAGATGGAACTGCTGCCGCCCAGCAGCCAGCCCACAAAGTCAAACTGGAACAGGCCCACAAGCCCCCAGTTGATGCCGCCAATGATCATCAGGATCAGGCACACTTTATAAAAGGTCTGCACAAAAAGACCTCCTTTCCTTTGGGCAGTTTTCCCCATTGGAAAGGAGGTTATGCATGTTACAGCATCCACTTCGGGCTGATGACCCGCGCGCCGCCCCGATCGGGCTGAGCCACATACACCTGCGGCCACTGTGCCCTGACAGCCTCGGCGGCGCTTCGGGCAGCTTCTTCGCTCTCAAAGATGCCAAACACAGCCGCGCCGCTGCCGGTCATCAGGGCAGTGACAGCGCCGTTCTCTTTCAGCGCGGTCTTGATGGCCTCGTTGTCTCTGGCACCGCTGCATTCCTCCAGCGCGTTGCCTGCGGCGGCACACACACCTGCCAGATCCCCGGCGCGGATCGCCTTTTCCTGGGCTTCGCAGTCGGGGTGGGTGCTGCTGCCCACCTTGTCATAAGCAGCAAAGGCTTCCGGGGTGGAAACGCCGTAATCGGGCATGACCACCGTGAACCAGCAGTCCGGGCAGGGCGGCAGAGCTTTCATCACATCGCCCACGCCCTGCACCCGGCAGGTGCCGCCCATCAGGGCAAAGGGCACATCCGCGCCGATTTTTGCCCCCAGCGCGCAGAGCTCACTCATGGAGAGCTTTGCGCCGTAAAGGACGTTCAGGCCCACCAGCACACCGGCGGCATCGGCGCTGCCGCCCGCCATACCGGCACGCACCGGCACATTCTTATAAATGGTGATCTCTACACCCGCCAGCAGGCCGGTATAGTGGAAGAAGGCCAGTGCCGCCTTGATGGCCGTGTTGGAATCGTTGGCGGCCACCGGGCTGCCCGGCAGGGTCAGGCTCAGGTTCTGGCTGCGGCGCAGCACCACCCGCTCATACAGGGTGATGGCCTGCATCGTCATATCCAGGTTATGGTAGCCGTTGGGCAGCAGCCCCACCACATCCAGTGCCAGATTCAGCTTGGCCGGGGCCAGAACGGTCACGCAGTTCAGCTTTGCCATCGTTCTTCCTCCTCACTTCTCTCCGCTGTTGATGCCGTTTTCTTTCAGGAACTCCCGGATGCGCTTCATGGCCTCGGTCAGGTGCTCCACGCTGTAAGCATAGGAAACACGGCAGTAGCCCTCGCCGGATGCGCCAAAGGCATCGCCGGGCACCAGCGCGACATGCTTCTGCTCCAGCAGCTTTGTGCAGAACTCCTGGCTGGTCATACCGGTGCTCTTGATGCAGGGGAAGGCGTAGAACGCACCCCGCGGCTCAAAGCAGGTCAGGCCCATAGAGTTAAAGCCGTGCACCACCAGGCGGCGGCGCATGTTGTACTCATCCCGCATCTTGTCGATCTCACCATCGCACTCCCGCAGGGCGGTGATGGCCGCATACTGGCTGGTGGTGGGGGCGCTCATAATGGCGCTCTGGTGGATCTTGGTCATAATTTTGATGATGGGAGCCGGGCCGCAGGCATAGCCCAAGCGCCAGCCGGTCATGGCATAACTCTTGGAAAAACCATTCACCATAATGGTTCGCTCGGCCATGCCGGGCAGGGTGGCAATGGAGACATGGGGCCGCAGGCCGTAGTTCAGCTCGGCGTAGATCTCATCCGAAAGCACCATGACGTTGGTATCCCGCAGGACCTCCGCAATGGCTTCCAGATCCTCCCGCTCCATCACCGCACCGGTGGGGTTGTTGGGGAACGGCATGATAAGGAGCTTGGTCTTGGGGGTGATGGCGGCTTTCAGGGCCTCGGGCCTGAGGCGGAACTCATCCTCCTGGCGGCAGGGCACATGCACCGGCACACCGCCGGACAGGGTGGTGATGGGCTCATAGCAGACAAAGCAGGGCTCCGGGATGATCACCTCATCCCCGGGCTGCACGATGGCGCGGATGCACATATCAATGGCTTCGCTGCCGCCCACGGTCACCAGCACCTCCCGCAGGGGGTCGTAGTGCAGGTGCATCCGGCGCTCCAGATATCTGCAGATCTCCGCCCGCAGCTCTTTCAGGCCTGCGTTGGCGGTGTAGCGGGTGCGGCCATGCTCCAGGCTCTCGATGCCTGCTTCCCGCACAGCCCACGGTGTTTTGAAATCCGGCTCGCCCACGCCCAGACTGATGCACTCGGGCATATCAGCGGCCAGATCGAAGAATTTGCGGATGCCGGAGGGGCGCATCTCCCGTGCGGCAGGCGCGATCAGTTTATCGTAATCCATCACAGAACCGTGCACTCTCTTTCATCGATCTCTTCGTCCTGATACAGGCGGCCCTCTTTTTTATAGGTGCGCAGGACAAAATGGGTGGCAGTGGACAGCACATCGTCCAGCGGGCTCAGGCGCTTTGCCACGAACAGGGCGATCTCCTGGAAGGTCTGGCCCTTGATGACCAGCTGCAGGTCATAGCCGCCGCTCATCAGCAGCACGCTCTCCACCTCGTCAAAGGCGGCAATGGTAGCTGCGATCTCATCAAAGCCGCGGCTCTTCTTGGGGCTGACATTCAGCTCGATGACGGCTTCCACCCGGTTCACCCCGGCCTTTTCCCAGTCCACAAGGGTCTTGTAGCCCTTGATGATGCCCTGCGCCCGGGCCAGGTCGATCATCGCCGCCACCTCGGCGGGGGATTTATTCAGCATGGTGGCAATGTCCTCAATGGGCAGCCGCGCATTGTCTTCCAGAATCTTCAAAAGCTGTTCCATGGTCGTTTCTCCTTTGTTTTGCGCGGATGGGCGTACCCACCCCGCTGTTATTTTTCAGTATAGCACAAGAATCGCCGCTTTGCATCTTGTTTTTTTACACCAAAGCGGTATAGAATGTCTTTTCCGCCTGAAAACTGCTCTTTTTTCCAAAAAGAGTGTTCAAAAATCGGCAAATCTGCTATACTGGAATTAAACCCTTCCGTCAAAGCCTGACGGCTTTGCCACCTCCCCTAATAGGGGCGGCCTTGGCAGAATGATACAGTTTGTGTGGAACGGGGAACTTGCAAAACTCCACGCAACGCCAGAAGCCCCACTACCAGGGGGGCTGGCGCGAAGCGCCTGAGGGGTTTTTACCAGAAACAATGGGGGTAAGGAATATGAAAGCGTTTATCACTGTCATCGGACACGATACCGTGGGCGTTGTTGCCAAAGTGGCCGCCCTTTGCTGCGAGCTGAACATCAACATTGAGGATGTGACCCAGAGCGTTCTGCAGGGCATGTTTGCCATGATCATGCTGGTGGACATCTCCAAGTGCAGCGTCAGCCATGAGGAGCTGCACACCCGCACCGATGCTCTGGCCAAGGAGATGGGGATGCAGATCAATCTGACCCGTCAGGAAGTTTTTGACGCGATGCATACCATCTAACAGACAAGACCTCTCAGACGCTTTGCGCCAGCTCCCTTAATAGAGGCGGCATTGCGAAGCAATGACGGAGAGACTCAGAAAGGATACTCTTATGAGCATGATGAATACCGGCGACATCCTCGAGACCATCGAGATGTTCACGCAGGACAATCTGGACGTGCGCACGGTCACCATGGGCATCAGCCTGCTGGACTGCATTGATCCGGACCCGAAGAAGGCCTGCGAAAAGATTTACAACAAGATCACCACCAAGGCAGCCGATCTGGTGCCCGCTGTGGAGCATATCAGCGCCGAGTACGGCATTCCCATCATCAACAAGCGGATCAGCGTCACCCCCATTGCCATGCTGCTGGGTGCCTGCCCCGATGCAGACCCCGTGGACTTTGCCAAGGCACTGGATGCCGCAGGCAAGAAGGTGGGCGTGAACTTTGTGGGCGGCTACACCGCCCTTGTGCACAAGGGCTTCTCGGCCGGTGACCGCCGCCTGATCGAGTCCATCCCCCGCGCACTGGCTGAAACCGACATCGTGTGCAGCTCGGTGAATATCGGTGCCACCAAGGCGGGCCTGAACATGGATGCCATCAAGCTGATGGGCGAAGCCGTGAAGAAGGCCAGCGAGCTGACCGCCGACCGCCAGTGCATCGGCGCGGCAAAGCTGGTGGTGTTCTGCAACGCACCCGAGGACAATCCCTTCATGGCCGGTGCATTCCACGGCCCCGGCGAGCCCGACTGTGAGATCCACGTCGGCGTTTCCGGCCCCGGCGCTGTGCGCGCCGCGCTGGCAAAGCTGCCCAAGGATGCTCCCATCGACGAGGTGGCGGAGCTGGTCAAGCGCACCGCCTTCAAGATCACCCGCGTGGGCCAGCTGGTGGCCAATCTGGCCTCCAAGGCTCTGGGCGTGCCCGCGGGCATCATCGACCTTTCGCTGGCCCCCACCCCTGCTGTGGGCGACAGCGTGGCCAACATTCTGGAAGAGATGGGCCTTGAGACCTGCGGCTGCTGCGGCACCACGGCCTGCCTGGCCCTGCTGAACGATGCTGTGAAGAAGGGCGGCGTGATGGCCTCCAACCATGTGGGCGGCCTCTCCGGTGCCTTTATCCCCGTCAGCGAGGACGACGGCATGATCCACGCCGCCGAGTGCGGCTGCCTGACCATCGAAAAGCTGGAAGCCATGACAGCTGTCTGCTCGGTGGGCATCGATATGGTCATCATCCCCGGCGATACCACCCCCGCTGTCATCAGCGCCCTGATCGCCGACGAAGCCGCCATTGGCATGGTGAACAGCAAAACCACCGCTGTCCGCGTCATTCCCGCCATCGGCCGCAAGGCAGGCGAGATCCTGGATTTCGGCGGTCTGCTGGGCTATGGCCCCATCATGCCGGTCAATCAGCGTGACCCCTCGGTGTTCATCAACCGCGGCGGCCGCCTGCCGGCTCCCATGCAGTCCCTGAAGAACTAAAAGGAACAACCCTCTCAGTCAATGCTTCGCATTGCCAGCTTCCCCGAAGGGGGAGCCCTTGGCATTACAGTCAGGCTTCACTGCAAAAATCAAGTATCAGAATAAAATGTGTCAAACAGGCCCATTCTCTGGTTATCATTTCCAGAAAAGGGGCCTGTTTTTTATGCTGCCATTCTTTGCCCGCACGCTCACCCGCCGTGAGATGGCGCTGGGGTGCGCCGTGCTTTCCCTTGCGCTGCTCCTGAGCGCCCTGCCTGCTGCTCTGCGCTGGGGGCAGGCACAGCTGGACACAGGGGCCCTCCTCTGTGCCGACACCCTGCGCTTCCACATCCGGGCCGACAGCGATTCCCCTGCCGACCAGACCGTCAAGCTCGCCGTGCGGGATGCTGTTCTGGCCTACGCCGATGTCCACTGCACCGCACAGGACAAGCCTGCCGCCCTGCGCTGGGCGGCAGAGAACCTGCCCGCACTGGAGCTGACGGCCCGGGCCGTGCTGGCAAGGCGGGGGATCTTTTCCACCGTTACGGTACAGCTGGTGGAAATGTACTTTGATACCACCCGCTATTCCACCGGCATCCTGCCCGCCGGGCGGTATCTGGCTCTGCGCATCGACCTGGGCGGCAACGCCCGCCACGGCAAAAACTGGTGGTGCGTGCTCTACCCGGGGCTGTGCCGCTCTGCCTGCGGCACCTACGCCCTGCCGGAGGAAAACGATCTGGTGTGTGGGTCGTATGTGGTGCGGTTCAAGTGTGTGGAGTGGTGGCAGCGGATGACAGCAAGCCGGGAGGATACGGTGCTGGTCGAAACAGCCTCGCCCTCTCAGGCGCGAAGCAAAGACGGAGAGGGCAAAAACGCTATGGCACACCTCCCCACAGCGCTGCATACGCTGTCGTGGAAGGAGTGTGACCACAATGGCGATCCCCGCTTATTATTCGTTGATCCAAAAGGGCTCCTACGGCCCGGACGAAGCCCTGGTGCAGACCTGGCTGAACGGCGTGCGTGACCAGTGCAGCTATTACCCCGCACTGACCACAGACGGCCGCTTTGGCACCAAGAGCGAAAATGCCGTGAAAGAATTCCAGCTCCGGAACAATATGAACATGGACGGCAAAGTCGGGGCAAACACCTGGAACGTCCTCTACGCAAAGTACACCGCAAAGCACGGGCTGGCGGTGCCCTATCCCGGCATCGTGATGCGCACCGGCATGTCCGGCGGCACCATCCGGCTCATCCAGCAGAAACTCAACACGCTGGGGGAGAAGATCGGCACGGACGGAAAGTTCGGCTCCCGGACTGCCGCCGCTGTTCAGCGGTTCCAGCGCCACAACGGCCTGAACGCTGACGGTGCTGTGGGTAAAGCCACCTGGGAGAAGCTGTTCCCCGCTCGTTAAAAATTTCAATCGGCTCCGGGCAAAAATGCGGTTAAGAGATCTTCACGCCGACAGGCGGGAATCTCCAGCATTTTTGTTCGGAGCCCTCTGCTTTGGGGTTACTAGGGGCGAGCAGCCCCTAGTTCGTGCCTCCCGCGCTTCGAAAGTAGCGGGTGCTTTTCTGGTTCTCTTTTGGCACGCAAAAGAGAACATTCCGTGGTATAATAGAGCCATCCTTTTAGAAAGGGGGCTTCCCCATGCGTTTTCTCCACCTCTCCGACCTGCACCTGGGCAAACGGGTCTGCGAGTTCTCCATGCTGGATGACCAACGCTATATTTTAGAGCAGATCTTATCCCTGCTCGATTCCCGCCCCGTGGATGCCGTGCTGCTGGCCGGTGACCTGTACGACAAACCCGTGCCGCCTGCCGAGGCGGTCCGTCTGCTGGACTGGTTCCTCACCGAGCTTTCCCACCGGGAGCTGCCGGTGTTCGCCATCTCGGGCAACCACGATTCCGCCGACCGGGTGGCCTTTGGCTCTGCCCTGCTGGCCGAAAGCAGGGTCTACGTTTCGCCGGTGTTTTCCGGGCCGCCGGAGCCCATCACCCTCACCGACGCACACGGCCCGGTCGATCTGTACTTACTGCCCTTTTTGAAGCCCGCCATGGTGCGGCACGTCTGGCCGGACGCGCCCATTGAGAGCTACAACGATGCCCTTGCCTGCGTGCTGGATCACTGTTCGCCTGACCCGGCCCGCCGCAGTGTGCTGGTGGCACACCAGTTCGTGGCAGGAGCTGCCTCCTGCGAGAGCGAGGAGCCCAGCGTGGGCGGCATCGACTGGGTGGATGCCGCCCTGTTCGACAAGTTCGACTATGTGGCGCTGGGGCATCTGCACAGCCCCCAGAAGGTGGGCCGGGATGCCCTGCGCTACTGCGGAACGCCGCTGAAGTATTCCTTCTCGGAGGCCAGCCAGCACAAGAGCGTGACCTTTGTGGAGCTGGGCGAAAAGGGCAGCGTGACCATTGCCGCCGAACCGCTGGTGCCCCGGCACGATCTGCGGGAGCTGCGCGGCAGCTATATGGAGCTGACCGACCGCCGCAATTACGAGGGCACCGCCGTGGACGACTACCTGCACATCACCCTGACCGATGAGCAGGACATCCCCGAGGCACTGGCCCGCCTGCGGGTCATCTACCCCAACCTGATGCGGCTGGATTACGACAACCGCCGCACCCAGACCCGGCAGGAGCTGGATGCCCCTGCAAAGGCCGAACAGAAAACACCGCTGGAACACTTTGCAGATTTTTACCAGCTGCAGAACAACCAACCCCTGACCCATGAGCAGGCGGCATTCTGCCAGCAGCTCATTGAAACCATCTGGAAGGAGGAGGACGCATGAGACCGCTCAAGCTGACCCTCTCGGCCTTTGGCCCCTATGCAGGCACCACCACCCTGCCGCTGGAGCAATTGGGCAGAGGCGGGCTCTACCTTGTCACCGGTGACACCGGCGCGGGCAAGACCACCCTGTTCGATGCCATCACCTACGCCCTGTATGATCATTCCAGCGGCGGCGTGCGGGATGGGGCCATGCTCCGCAGCAAATATGCAGACCCCGGCACCCCCACCTTTGTGGAGCTGGAATTTGAGGTGCGGGGGCAGCGGTACACCGTCCGGCGCAACCCGGAGTATCTGCGCCCCAAGGCCCGGGGCGAGGGATTCACCACTGAAAAGGCGGATGCCGCCCTGACCTATGCCGATGGCCGCCCGCCTGTGACCAAAGCCAAGGAGGTAACTGCCGCTGTCATTGACATCATCGGGCTGGACTACAACCAGTTTTCCCAGATCGCTATGATCGCGCAGGGGCAGTTCACCCGCCTGCTCAACGCCACCACTGAGGAGCGGAGCAAGATCTTCCGGAAGCTGTTCCGCACCCAGCGCTATCAGAAACTGCAGGAAGCACTGGCTGAGGAAAACTCTGCCCTCACAGCCCGACGCGCCGCCCTGAATGCAAAGCTGGACGCAGTGCTTGCGGGCATCTCGTATGATGCCGCAG
>OGOY01002571.1_pt1 | contig 15796 bp, 17 predicted proteins | sample 1552811 | NCBI WGS metagenome assembly OGOY01 (sample SAMEA2580132, study PRJEB22360) | human gut metagenome | biome: human gut; feature: human-associated habitat; material: faeces | place: Denmark | collected 2008/2010 | reverse complement strand
GTCTCCATACCTGCCCTTGATGACGTTGTTTGCCTTGGTGTACAGGTCATTTATCTTTTCCTGTACCTCATCATATCGGGATCCGAGCGCAGTCCTGCGGTCAGCTCCATTGCCGTACCTGCCCTTGATCGTGTCAGTCGCAAGCTCTAGCACCGTCGGACCAGGCACCATGCCATCAGAAGAATCACCAGTGCCATCAGTGCCAGCATATGCATTCCATGCCTTCCTGTCTCCATAGAAGAAGTCTCCATCGATCTGCATGCCACCCATCGCGAGGCAGTCGGTGAACTGCCAGGCCGCAAGAGTCCAGCCATCATGCCTGTAGGGGCAATCCGAGCCAGGATAGCTGACGTAATACTGGGGATAGCCAGCGAGCCAGAGTCCGCAGTTGGACTTCACCCAGGGAGTTCCATAGCCGCGATTGTTGATATAGTCACTGTTCATGTAGACCCAGGGCCTGATGCCGCTGAGCTGCCAGAATGCCTTGCACCATGTCTCGAGCCATGTGTTGGAGTTAGGCACTTCGAAATCGAGGATGGGGATTCCCTTGCCGACATATCCCCTGGTATTGTCATAGAAGTATCTGGCTTCTGTGGCAGGATCGTTCGAGCGTGCGAAGTGATAGTACCCGAACGGGATATTGAGTCTGAGTGCATCTTGTACGAACCCATCACAATACTTGTCTACCAATCCAAGCCCTTCCGTGGCCTTGACGATGACGAAATCAGGGCTTGCGTCAGCGAGACTGAAGCCTTTCTGCCAGTTGGAAATGTCGATGCCCTTCATGGCAGCCATTATTCATCCTTTCCGTCGCTCTTGTCTCCGAGATTGAAAAGCCTGAACAGTGCGGAATCCTTCATTTCCGGATAGCCCTTTGCGATGTTCTCGAGCACGCTGATAAGCTCCATGATGACAATGTAGCTGCAAACGACTTCGCAGGTTGGCACATCATATGGCAGCGCGACCGTGTGGGAGATGCCGATCTCGATTGCAAGGCATGCAAAGATGAGAATGAGCATGAGCACTTTGTGCAGCAGCCCATTTCTCATTTTGGTGCTGCTCAGCTCCTTGTTGATCGCAGCAACGATGAATCCTACAACCATATCGGCTGCCATCATCACGCATGCAAGCGCTATGCCCCATGACTGGGCTTCAGTCAGCATCTCTGACCATCTCCTTCTTTGCGGATTCGGCGCTGGCCGAATCGATTACCAGGCTGCCACGTATCTTAACAGCTCTCAGCCTGCCATTGGAGCACATACGCGATACACGCACCTTGGATACCCCGAGGTACGCGGCGCATTCATTGAGCGTCATGGTGGGGCGATGCTGCAGCAGGTATGCCGGTATCGTATAGGTGCCGCTGGCTTCATTGTATGCAATCCTGATGACACCATTGAAGGCTGTCTCGATGCTGATATTTCCCCGATCATCGGTGAGTCCCTGAAAGTCAAGCCCTGTGATTGGCTCAGAGTAAGTCTTAAGATTCATGCTACGTCCTTTCTTTGGGTGTTATACTGTTAACAGTATAGGATGAAAGGGGCAGGCATGGCAAGGGCAAAGCGGGAGTCAGACAACGTATACAACGCACGCAGGCGCTACCGCAGGCAGGCAGAGCGCTACCTGGCAAAGGCGGAAAAGGCCAGCGGACTGAAGAAGGCGCGCTATGAAGCGCAGGCACGTGATGCAACCATGAAGGCAGCGCAGCTCTATACAAAGGGGCAGAAGCCACAGGGGCAGATCAAGGCCTTGATGGAGCGGCAGGGCATTGGCAGCGGCACCATTGCGGCAGTGAGCGCAGCAAGGGGCTACAAGTCCGGCGGCATCGGCCGCAGCGTCGAGCGCCTTGTGAGCCAGTCGCTGAATGCCCTGGTAGGCAGCAAGCCAGAGACCCGCGACCAGATGGCACACGACATCCTGAGCACAGGCAATGTTGGAAGCCGCTTCTATGGCGGACTCGTGCAGGTCTGGGACGGGACGGAAGAGAGCAGACGGCACCCGAACCGTGCGATCCTTGAGTTCTTCGGTGCGGAAAGCATCATGGACGTGCTGGAGGAGCTGGAAAACAATGGCATCGACCTGTACGCGCCTGACGAGAACGACGATGTCTACAAGTCCGTGCAGCTGAAGCTGCAGCAATATATCCTCAAGACCCGTCGCATCCGCAAAAATGGGTAGCAAGCGACCATATAGGCCATACAGGATAATAGGGGCATACGACAGCGAGACGACGAACCTGTCAAGCGGCGCGGACAAGAGGGCGTTTCCCATCCTCCACCAGCTGGGCCTGATAGATGTTCCGATCAGCACCATAGACAGCGGGAATGTCGAACGCCTTACACGCCTCTACCTGTATCGGCACACCATAGAGCTGTACCAGGCATTGCAGCGCATAGCTGACGCGCATGTCGGCTATGTGCCTGTGATCTGCTGCCACAACCTGAGCTTCGACATGTATGGCCTTGCCCAATGGCTGAGCGAGCAGCCTGATGTGAGGGTGCTTGCCAAATCGCAGCGGAAGCCCATCAGCTTCACCATCCTGGACGATGATGGGCAGCCGAGGCTTGTCATATGGGATACCCTTGTCTTTGCCCAGAAGTCGCTTGGCTACATGGGTGACGAATGCGGTTACCCCAAGCTGGCAGGAGATTGGGACTACGATCTGGTACGCACGCCAGATACCCCGCTTACCGATGAGGAGCAGGCCTATGCGGCGCACGACATCTACAGCCTCCTTGCGTGGATGGGCTATTGGTGCAGGCTCAATCCCGACATCAGCCCTGACGATCTGGGGCTGAGGGTCGTATCGAAGACTGGAGTCGTGCGCCGCAGGCGTGTGCAGAGGTTCGGCAGGCTCAAGGGCAAGGGCCTCAATAGGGATGTGGGCCATTTCTGGACCTTCATAAACAGCCAGAATGCCTTCGATACCGATGACGAGCTGTATGCCTGCCAGGCTGCCACACGTGGAGGCTTCACTTTCTGCAGCAGGGCCAATGCCAGCCGTGTCTTCGACTTTTCCGATGGAGAGGGGCGAAAGGTCTATGGCTTCGATGCAACCTCCCAGCACCCGAGCCAGATGGTATCTCACAGGTACCCCGTCCGCTTCAAGCAGGCAACGGCGGAAAACCTTACGCTGGCTTTCCAGAACATATGCCTGACAACGCTGGATGATGTTCTTGGGCACTACGAGAAGCCCTTCGGTGTCGCCTTCTATGGGGCGTTCGAATTCACCAATCTTCGGCTGAAGAAGGGAACCCCATTCGGTGACTGGGGCATAGCCCCGCTTGCATGGGCAAGGTGCAAGGAATACCAGATAGAGGCCACAGTAGCCGAGGAGAACCAGCAGGGAGAGGAGTTCAGGCAGCACATGGCCAGCCTTGGATACAAGGACAGGGTCACAGATCCCGTGTACAGCTATGGCAAGCTGGAAGGTGCCAGCAGTGCCGTGCTATGGCTTACCGAGCTGGCAGCGTGGGAGATCTGCCAGGCCTACGACTTCGACAGCGCCAGGGGCCTGCAGGGGTATATGACCCTATCCTTCGACAAGCCCTCTGACATGTGCGTGATTTCGGTCATGCAGTTCTATGCAGCCAAGAACGCATTCAAGCATGCGAGGGGCAGATACTATGCCAACGAGCCGCTGGACAACCGGAAGGAGCTGCTTGGCTACGGAATCCCCGAGTTCGTGGTCTCTGGCATGGAGAGCCATACGATAGACGATTCTGTGGTGGAGAGCACCTATCTGGGTCTCAAGGCGGATCTCAATGCGCTTTTCGGCATCGAGGCATGCAACGAGTACAGGCGCGATACGGTGCTGGGAGACACGGGCATAGAGTATGAGGGTGATTTCGGCGTGGCGAATGCGCCGAAGCAGCCCAAGGCATGGTACCAGCTGGGGCAGCGAATCGTTGGCTGGAGCCGCATTGCCCAATGCGTCGTGATGATGCTCTGCTATCCATATGTGGAGACCTGCGTGAACGGCGATACCGACAGCGTGAAGTTCGTGATACGCGATAGCAATCTGGATAATGTCAAGCAGGCCCTGCAGCGCATGGATATGGCCATAGACACTGCCAAGGCCGACGTATGCAGCCGCGTCAGGCGATCGTATCCAGAGCAGTACGACTCTCTGGAGGGGATAGGGCATTATGTGCTCGAGTTCGAGACCTACCGCTTCTGCGCAGCCTGGAACAAGGCATACTGCATCAGCGAATACGATCCCAGGGACAGCAGGGAGCATATCAGGTTCACGCTGGCAGGAGTCCCCACAAAGCGTGTCAATCATCTGGCAGACAGCCTGGTGCAGCAGGGCTGGACGTTCGCGGACGTGTGCGATACGTTCCTCGGCTACAACGTGACCTATGCGCATGACATAACGGGCCTGAATGCACGGGCCTTCCCGGATTGGGGAGACATGTACCAGGGCAAGGTGACGGACTGCCAGGGACACACATCGAATGTGACGGAGCCGAGCGCACTGTGCCTCTACCCCATGGCAAAGACGGTGAACGACACGCAGAATGCCGAGAACGCAGCGAACATGCAGATAGCTATAAGCAACAGGCCGAGCGTGAACATGGAGCCTCTGATAATCGCTTTGGATGGCATACACAGGATCGGAGAGATGATATATGGAGACTAGAAAGCGGAGATACTATGACTGGGAGGCCACCTTCTCCAGGCAGACAGGGAGCCAGGGAGAGTTCTGCATAGTGGTCGGTGCCAAGGGCATCGGCAAGACATTTGGCCTGAGAAAGCAGTGTGTCAGCGACTATATCAAGCATGGCTGGCACTTCTGCGAGGTGTGCCGCACGAAGGATGAGATGAAGGTAGTGCGGCAGGGCTATTTCGACAAGCTCCAGAATGCAGGGCTCTTCCCTGGCTATCTCTTCAGGGTGACCGGACAGACAGGCTACATAGCCAAGGAGCCTGAAAAGGATCCTGAGACCGGAGAATATGCCGAGAAGCCCCAATGGGACGTCCTCTGCTATTTCGTGGCGCTTACCGCTTTCCAGGCGGAGAAGAAGCGCACCTATACGGATGTGCGCAGATTCATCTTCGATGAGGCGATAATCGACCGGAAGGACAGGTATCACCGATACCTTCCCAACGAATTCCTGATCTTCGCGAACCTCCTTGACAGCATCTCGAGGCAGCAGCCAGGCGGCGAGCAATATCGTGTGTATGTCCTGGGCAACGCCTGCGACCTCACGTGCCCCTACCTGAGATACCTTGGCATAGACCGGATCCCCGGGTTCGGCTACAGCTTCTGGCACGGCAAGTCGGTGCTCCTGCATTATGTGGAGCCATGGGACAAGGAGGACAGGGAGACCCAGACTCTTGTGGGCCGGATGCTCAGCGGCACCGAGGAATCGGAGATGGTTTTCGGAAATGTCTTCAATTCAGCAGATACAGGCGACGTGCAGGCAAAGACCAAGGCTGCAAAGTACGCCTACGCGATCAGGTATGCCGACCATATATATGCTGTCTGGATCGACTATGGCAAGGCGCTCTGCTTCATAACGTCCAAGGTGCCCAAGGGTGCCGGGAATGTTTTCGCCATCACCAAGGCTGACGCAAGCCTTGACTACCAGGCAATCGAGCGCACCAGCCCCTATCTGCAGATGCTCAACAAGTTCTTCTATATGGGTACCCTGCGCTACGAAAGCCCGGCCATGCGGGAGATGTTCCTTGCCATCCTCGAGTTCATGGGGATTCGCTAAAAGGTGTTGACACCTTAAACAGTTGCGATGTAAGCTTGTCGCAGCCAATAGCAGAAAGGAGGGAAAGCATGAAGGAGCTATCGCGCTGGATCTGCCAGGGCCGCAAGGTGCCCGACCCATGGGCGATCCACCTGACAGCACGCAAGGAACGACGGCGCATACGGGCGGATGCCGAGATATATGCTGACTGGATCCGCATCCCAAGCAGGCGGTTTCTCATCACCGATATGAGCATCGTCCAAGCCGAAAGATGGATCGATTCTGTCGGGCACATCCTCGAGATATACGATCATCCGCTTGACGATCGCGACCGCGAGCAGCTGAGGCAGGAACTGAAGGAACTGAAAGAGAGCTTTCTTGACTAGAGGAGAGACAGCATGGAAGAGAATACCAGCATCCAGGCAGTGCAGGCAGTGCAGGCACAGGCTGCAATCCAGCCGACCATCCAGAACATCGTCAATGCAGGCGTCGGAGCGATGATCACCAGCCTGCGTGCCAATCCCGACGACCGCGCGGCATCCGTGCGCGTTTTCAACGCGATGAACAACCCGAATGACCGCGTTTCGAACCACATCAACGAGACCATCAGCGTACAGGACTATCTCATCGAGATGACCGAGATCGAGGACACCGACGCCTACGGCAATGGCCTTGGCTCCTATTCCGTCGTTCCGCGTGTGGTCCTTGTCGCGCCTGACGGGACGAGCTATCAGGCAACTTCCTATGGCATTGCCAACGCAGTCCGCAATGTCGTGATGGTGTGCGGAGATGCGCCCTGGCAGCCTCCCGTCCAGCTCAAGATCAAGCAGGTGCCGACCAAGAGAGGCTCCATGCTTACCGTCGATATGGTAGGATAGGGGGCATGGTGAAGCCCACGTGTCCAGAGGTTCGCGCAGATTCGGGCATGCGGCCTGTGATGGGCACCGACACGCTGGCCTATGCATAGGCAACGTCTGGCGGGTGGAAGCTTTGCCAAACCATTCCTGGAGCCACCCAAGGGCCAGACGGCCTTATGGATGGCTCCATTCCTTTACAGGAGAAAGAGGCAAGGACATGGACGAACGATACATTGCATTCAAGAATGCCTGCACGCAGCAGAACTATTTCATAAGGCTCTGCATGGGATGCACCGGCCGCATGGACAGGATGGAAGCCAGGTTCCGCAAGGCACAGGCAGGCATCTGGCGCCACAGAGCGAAGCAGCTGGAAGCGGAAAGCCGGGATCTGTGCAGCCGGGCCGAGGCTCTGCAGGACCGCATCGGCTGGTACCGTGCGAGGTATCACGAGCTGAAAGAGGAGAACAGGAGCCTGCGTGCAGAGCTTGCAAGAATGAAGAGATTCGAGGTCTAGATATGCTGCAATATCAATCTGGAGAATACTGCATTTGCATCTGGGATAGCGACAAGACCGATCTGGGAGACGCGATCAGATCCATTGGCCAGTACGTCAATGATGAAAAGGATGCGAACGAGGATAGGCAGGCATTGCTTGAGCTTGCTGATGCAGTGACCGTGTGCCTTGAAGTTGTCAGGGAGCTGAGCTGCACGGAAGCGGAGCTGCAGAAGAAGATGGACAATGCTTATAGGCTATTGAGCTACGCATCAGAAAAGTTCCAGAATGAGCTTGATGAGAGCGATTCAAAGAAGGAGTGCTAGAAAATGGAAAATCAGAACGCACAGGCTGAGCCACAGACCGAGCCGGAACCCAAGCCACAGGCTTCGACAGGCAGCGGGCAGAGTGCTAGCATTGAGCCGCAGGCTTCCAGCGCAGCGGGCAGAACCGCAGAAGACACGCTGGACGGGTACAGATCGCTGCTGAATCAGATGGAAGCGCAGAACAAGGCGCTTCTCGAGCAGAACAGGAGCCTGCAGAACCAGTTCGGCATCCTCATAAGGAGCGGAGCACATGTGGGACAGTATGGATCTGGCGATCCTGTATCTGGCAGCGGCACTGGCAGCCTGCTGGATCCTGTGCAGGATAGCGGACAGAATGAACCGCAGGAACCGTATGTGAGCCTTGCCGAGCTTGGAAAAGAGATCGGGAAACGTGATTACGGTTCCCACAACACACAGAAGGAGTGATGGCATATGGCAGTCCAGAACAGCACAATCCTGCAGAAGGCATGGATCGAGGGAAGCAACGACTTCCAGCAGCGCATCCCGAACCCAGACATCAGCGGATATGCGGCAGCAGTGCAGACGCTTTTCGACCCCTACAATGGCAGCATGCTCAACGAGTTCTCAAACCTTCTTGTCGGAATGATGGGCAGCTATGTAGAGTCAAAGCTTTTCGAGAATCCTCTGAGGGAGCTCAAGAAGCCTGCTGCAGAGTTCGGCAATACGGAGCGCCATGTGGCCGTGAAGTACATGAAAGCGCATTCGTACAAGCTGGATGACGAGACCCTTCTCAAGCTCGAGAAGCCTGAGTTCCAGGAGTGGTTCTACAGCGTGAACCAGCACCGGCGCTACGAGTTCTCCTGGAGCCGATACGAGATGAACCGTGTCATGAGCGATGGCTCGGGCTATGGCCTTGACAACCTGCTTGCAGCAACCCTTGACCAGCAGCGCAGCTCCGACAACTATGACGAGATGCAGGTCATGATCAACACGTTCGCCATGGCAGACAAGTATTACACACTGTATAGGCACAACATCACGGCAGCGCCTACAACCAAGGAGCTGGGGCAGGAGCTGCTTGTCAAGATCCGTGCCGATGCCGGGATGATGCAGTTCCCGAGCATGCGCTACAACCAGCTTGACGTTCCGGTCTTCGAGTCTCCGCGAACGCTTGTCCTTTGGGTCACCCCCGAGACTGACGCCTATCTTGATGTGATGGCCCTGGCCGAGCTTTTCCACGTCGAGCGTGCAGAGGTCAGCTTCCGCAAGATCATCATTCCAGAGTTCCCCATCCCGAATGTATACGCTGCCCTCACTTCCGAGGATTTCATCTATGCCCGAGACGTATGGTATGGCATCGAGCCTCCCTTCTACAATCCTGCCAACCGCACGTACAAGTACTATCTCTTCCATGACCAGATGATCGGAATGAATCCCGCGGCAAACTGCGTCCTGTACACCACGGACACGGCAACCACCATCCCCACCATCAAGATGGCCGCTACTGGCATGACCATCACTCCGGCATCCGCAACCGTCCCGCTTGGCGGATCCATCAAGCTCAATCTCGAGCTTTCCGGAACTGTCACGCCCACCGGAACGCCGGTTGCCGTCGAGCCTGACGCTGCCACCTACACCGTGGCCGCAACGCGCGGCACGGCTCCCGTCGAGCTGAATGCACGCACCCGCGTGACTCCTGACGGCGTCCTGCATCTCCAGAAGTCCGGCAATCTTGCTGCTGGAGACAAGGTGACGGTCACGGCAAGCACCGCCTATGTCAACCCCTCCGACGATACGACCCCGACGAACTACACTGCCACGTTCACGGCCACTGTGTCCGCTCCGGAGGAAGAGACTGCAAAGGAGTCTTTCGTGGAGACCAACAGCAATCTCGTGTACACGCCTGACGGCAATGAGGTTTCCTATTCCAAGCCCACGACCCCAGGAGAATAGGGTATGATATAGGCTGCCTCGGCATCCTTTCCCCTTTCCCCGTCTGCCCCGCCTGCAATCTGGCAGGTGGGGCATTCGCGTTCTATACTGTCTTCAGAAAGATCAGAGGAGGTAGGGCAATGCCGAATTTTCACTATCTCGGGAAGAACGGGTTCCCGAATGCCGACAACGTGAATGTCTATGATTACCAGAACGGCATCGACTATTCACGCTACGACTATTCGCAGATGAGCATCCAGGTATGCTCCGTGCCCTGGGACCAGGGAGAGGCCCACATGGGACAGAGGGTGCTTTCCGGCATCGGAAATGTAGTCCATTTCGGCAGCGCTGAGAGACGCGATGCCTGGTTCGATGCCATCCCCGACACCGAATGCTTCAGGTGGGAGACGAAATTCAAGGAGCTTCATTCAGATCTGACTCTGAAGGTTCCTCTTCCATTCGATATTGCATCGAACTACAACTATGTGCGGGTGACCTACAATCTTTTTGCCAACGACGATTCGCCCCTCCAGTACGAAAGCGGAGACGGTGTGCGCAAGTGGTTCTATTTCATCAGAGATGCAAGGTTCATAGCCCCGAACACGACAGAGCTGCTCCTGCTTGACGATGCCTGGCAGACCTGGATCTATTCGCTTGACATCTCCAGCATGATCCTTGAGCGCGGGCACGCCCCCATGTTCGCCACCAGGGCAGACGCCTACCTTGCAGATCCCATCGGCAGCTGTGCAGACCTCCTGAGCGAGGACATCAACTATGGGGAGCTGCAGAAGGTGACCAAGACGCAGGCCACATCTCTTAACTCAGAGAATATGAAGGCTGTCATCGTGTGCAGCTCGAACCCTGCTGGGGAATGGGGCACCAAGGTCAGCAATAATTGGAAGGTTCCTGCATCCGCTTTCTATGACGGCGCGGGCGTGCCGAACATGTATGCATTTGCCATAGACGTGAGCCAGCTTGACACCTTCCTTGCCAGCGTCGATGCATCCAGCCCCCAGTTCAAGCAGTCAGTTCAGTGCGTGTTCTTCTGCGCAGCCGAGCTGCTCGAGCTTGGCAGCGCCTATACGTTCTGTGGCACGGCCTGCTATCCTGTGCAGGGAGGGGCCAATCCCATATCGAAGACGATACTCACACGCAGCAAGGCTGATTGGGGCTACGGCTCCAAATATCAGGACCTGGCAAAGCTCTACACCTACCCCTATTCGGCCTTCGAGATCACGGACGAAAAGGGCAATACGGAGCTTGTGAGAATCGAGGACACGGCGCAGGCGCTTGCGATGGACGTTGCCGCAAACATCGTGTTCCCCTACATAAATATCGTGGGAAGCATCAGGGGCATAGGCGGAAATGCCTCCAGCACGCTTTCGTTTCAGAACATCACTGCAAAGACGTTCACGGGTGCAGGCAGATGGTACGAGCATCTGCGCACCTGGGAGGTACCTACATTCGCTGTCGTGCTGGATGCGGCCATCGAGTATGACTATTCGAGCCATTTCGACAGGATCCAGGCAGACAGCGACCGAGCCACCAGCCGGGCGAACACAGTCAACGTGGCCAATGCCAGCTATACGGCATCAGCAACGCAGGCAAACGCCAGCTACGATTCTACCAGCACGCTTGCCTATGCCTCCGAAACCATGGCCGACAACAGCGCCGACAACGTAGTTGACAACGCGAGCGCCCAGACCACGGCAAACAGCACCGTTACCAGCGAGGGAAACAGCGCTGCAAGCGCAGACGCCAGCCTGGCAAACTCCCTTGCACAGGCCATCCAGGCCTGGGATGCCGGTATGTCACGCGAGACGGTCAACAATGAGGCCAACAAGGAAAACGCCACGGCAGCAGTTGGAGCAGCAGGTGGCGTCATCAACAGTGCCGCAGGCGGTGCAGTGTCGGGATTCCTCACGGCTGGCCCTGCAGGTGCGGCAGCGGGTGCGATAGGCGGACTTGTCTCTGGAGGCATCGGCGCGGCAACTTCGCTTGCCACAAACGCTATTGCCGTCTCCGCAATGTCCACGCAGGCAGAGGCGGTGATTTCCAACTCACAGAGCAAGCTTGAGGAAACACAGCAGTCGAACATCGACCGCACGACACGAGCCAATACGGGGCGCACCAGCCAGACCAATGCCCAGAACGTGGCAATCACCACGAGCGCGGCCAATACCTCGAGCACGATGAAGGAGAATGCGGCAACCGACCGGGCTGCACGCATCGGCGCCGCAAACACTGTGAGAAACGCGGCAATCAGCGCTGCAGGCACGGCACGGGATGCGCAGCTGGCAGCGGCAGATCTCACCTATGCAAACGAGGGCAGCCGCATCCAGAACGGCATCAGGCAGGCAGCGCTGAGGGCTCCTTCCATATTCGGCAGCGTGAGCAATGCCGGGCTTTCGACAACCCGCCCTATGGCCCTGTTCGTCAGCATCGTGACAGAGAGCAGCTTTGCCATACAGCGTGCAGGCGACGAATTCCTCCGCTATGGCTACTATCTGGACAAGCAATGGCCGTTTGACGGAAACTGGACCATCGGAAGGCATTTCACGTTCTGGAAGCTGCGGGACTACTGGAGCACCAACCAGATCCCGGACAGATTCGCAGACCAATTGCGGATGCTCCTCTATGGAGGAGTCACGGTATGGAAGAGTCCCGACGATATAGGAAGGGTGAGCATATATGACAACGGAATCTAGCAAGGAGATCGACGTCAACAAGCTGCTGGACAGGCCCTATTCGGAGCTCTCGAATGAGGAGATCGAGGCAGTCATCGATTTCAGGGCCAGCGTCAAGGCACGCGACAAGGCGCATGCAGAGCGGCTGCAGGCAATCAGGGATGCAGGCGACAGGATCGCCGCGCAGCAGCAGGAGCAGGTGCAGGCGGCACACGATGCACAGGATGCGCTCCTGCAGGCATCCCTGAAGCGCCTGAACCGCCTGAATGGGGGTGCATGATATGAGCCGGAAGAAGAGGCGCGGACAGGAATCCAATCCCTATTACTGGCAGACTGACGATTACAATGCGCTCTGCTACCAGGTCAATCTTGATATGCTCCTTGCAATCGCGGTGAACCGCTTCCGATGGGAGGGGCTGCCGATCACCTGCGATCCCCGTTTCCTCGAGATCCAGCTGCACAGGTCGGGCATTGCCACGATCTGCCATAGCGAGGAGGCCCCGGACGTGTGGCAGACCCTCATGGCAGCGCCGCAGGGCACCTTCAACGACTATGGCATCCCCACCGAATGGCGAGCACGTGGCTACAGCGAGACCGACTACAGAGTCACACCTGCGACAGGGGAGCTTGTCTACTACTCCCAGACGCGCCTCAGCCCCTGGGGCGCAATCGTGCAGTATGCAACCAAGCTTACGCACATCCAGCGTACAAGCGACGTCAACCTCATGCACCAGCAGCACCCATGGATAATGCTCATGCCGCAGGAGAAGCGCATGGAGCTGCTGAACATCTACAAGCAGATGAGCGGATATGAGCCGGTCATCCTGGGAGACAGCAACAACCGAAGCCTGCTCGAGCTCAATGAGGGCAACTGCTTCACTCTCGACCTTCGGACCCCATTTCTGGGAAAGGAGCTCAGCGAGCAGTACCAGAACGTGCTGAACCAGTACCTTCTCTTCATGGGCGTGCCGCACATAATGTACGAGAAAAGCGAGCGCATGATAACCGAGGAGGCAACGGCAGGCAACAGCACCACCAATATCCTGCTGAAGAACTGCCTTGACGCAAGGCGCTGGGCATGCAGGCAGCTGCGCGAGCTTGCGCCTGACGTGTTCGGAGATCTGCAGGTGTATCTCAATGACGATTGGGAATCGTACAATTACAACTACCTCAACAACAGGGCGCTTATGGACGAGAACGGAGCGACAGAGGAAGGAGGAACCGAAAATGGCAGCGAGTGACTACATGCCGACTGGCTTCCCCGATTTCTCGAGCCAGGACGCAGTGAATGAATGGACGGGACGCGACAAGTGGGATGCGGTATATACTGTCACGCTTGGGGAGCTAATCGACAAGGGAGTATTCGACTGGAGCCTCGATATCCTGGACTGGAGCGCAGCGGCCTACAGCGCAGAGCAGTACACGCGTGTCTGTACCTACTTCATCGAGCGATTCAGGTTCAGGGAGATCGGCATAGAGCCATTCTATGAGTGGGCAACGATGCTGCACAGGAAGCTTGTCTATGAACTCATGCCCAAGTACAGGAACCTCTACAGGTATCTCGATGATGAGTTCGACCCTGCGCAGATTTCCGATAGGTACCGCAAGCGCAGGGCCATCGGCAGCGACTATCCCGAAACTATGCTTTCCGGCAATTCCGACTACGCGAGCAGCGGCCAGGATGAGGAAAGCGAGGAAATCGAGCGCGGCAACCTGCAGGACGCCTACAATGCCTATGTGGCAGGCTACCAGACGATTGACGAGCATCTGCTGGACGAGCTTGAATCGATGTTTATCGGCCTCTATACTGCATCGATAGATGGGATGTGATAGCCATATGAGCGATTTCAACTGTGATTGCGCACCGACCTACCCCAATGGTGCAGCGAGCCCCATTCCCCCATTCTGGAGCTTCTCTGCCTTCACGCCGACCATTCCAAAGCTCTATTGGAACGTCAAGAGTCAAGAGCAGCGGATTTTAAACTTATTCGACTTGCTGAACAAGCTTGTATGCTACACGGATGAAATAAGTTCCAGCCTTAATGCCTTGGAAACAGTATCGCCAGATGAATTCTTCATCTATCGAAAAAATATCAAAATGCTGCTTGATGATATGAAATCAGATATCGATGAACTTTCAATTGGCTCACTTGCTTGGGATGTGACACGTGGAGAATACAAGCCTAGCAAGGAAGTGCAGAGGAATTTGTTCAACGATGTTACAGTGCATGCAATCACTGTAAAAGAATTGTCTGATATGAACATGACAGTATCCACCCTTGCTGATTGCGGGCTCAATGTAAGGGGACTTGCTGTAATGAGCTATAGCCTTGTGGATAAATCCGAAGTACCAAATGACTTCAAGGAAATTAAGGAGTAGAAAATGGCATCAGAATACACGACTAATTTCAACCTTGATCTGTATACCGATACCGACAAGCCAAATCTCCGTGACCAATACAATGGCGCGATGCACAAGATTGATTCGCAGCTCAATACGCTCTCGAACAACATCGTCATTTCGACCGAAGCTGCAGATCAGGCAAAGGAGCAGGCAAAAGCTGCATCCGATGCTGCTTCGGTAAATGCACAGTCAATCTCTACGCTCCAGAGCAAGATTTCCGGTATCGACACGGCATACAAGGCAGCTGATACAAAGCTCTCCAGCGATATAACTTCTGCGTACAAGGCAGCGGATACAAAGCTTTCGTCTGATATAACGGCTGCATATAAGGCGGCAGACAGCACGCTAGCAGCGCATTTCCCTATCAAGTCGGCTGACATAGCAGATGGAGCTGTAACGGAAAGCAAGATTTCCGCTGACCTGCTTAATTCGATTAATGGCGGAATATCTGCATCAGACAATCTGAAGGTTCTGTATGTCGGAGACTCCTATGGAGTTCCAACGAGCTATAACACGCAAACCCCGATTCCTATGGCAATCCAAAACATCACCAACTGGACAATCACAAATGATTCCGTAGGTAACAGAGGGTATATTGCCAAAGGAAACGGAGGAGACAACAGGAACTTCCAAGAGACAATAAACAGCTACTCTGGGGAATACGACCTGATTATCATAGCTGGTGGAAGAAACGATAGCGGCTATAGTACAAACGGAAGCAGTGCCGAATACACTGCCGCTTTGAACTGCTTCAATGCAGCTCACTCCAAGTTTCCAAATGCAAAGATAATCGCTGTGCCAATGCTGTGGCATGACACTGGCCTTGACTATAACGCGTCAAACGCATATGTCGGCATCGTCAGTGCAGCAAAAAATGCAATTGGTACTTATTGCGTTGAAGGAGCGCAATCTTGGGGACTGGCATTCACCAATTGGCAAGAGGGAGGTATCCATCCTGATACCGTCATTGCAGAATCTTATGCCAGACGTATCGTGAACGCAATATGCACCAACTTAGATGGATGGGTATCCTACAATGACCGCGTAAGTTCCAGCAGCGACTATGACATGTACTTTGCCTATAGTCATGGTGTGTACACTATTAATGGAATCATCAAAGGCTCCGTAGAACTTACGCAATCTAATATTCCACATTGGTTCGCGCCAAAGGTTTCAAATAATAATTTTGCTGCAGGCGTTTTGACAGATGGATCATATTGTGCCGTGTTTATAAATTATAGGTCTGTCAGCGTATTTGGAAAGCCTAATGAAAACGCTCTGATAAGTTGGAGCAGCTCGCCATTCGGAAGCGCAAACTAGCAAAGGAAGCAACAGAAGTAATATATGCTCAACGGAATCGACATATCGAACTGGCAACGAGGTTTCAATCTGGAAGCGACCAGGCCAGGATTCTGCATCGTGAAGGCAACGGAA
>OGOY01002570.1_pt1 | contig 15800 bp, 11 predicted proteins | sample 1552811 | NCBI WGS metagenome assembly OGOY01 (sample SAMEA2580132, study PRJEB22360) | human gut metagenome | biome: human gut; feature: human-associated habitat; material: faeces | place: Denmark | collected 2008/2010 | reverse complement strand
TATTACATAACCTTGCTCCGCAAGAAACGATTTTGCATTATCGTCTAAAACAAAAGCCTTTGTACTCGGTTTTGTTTCATATACATATCCGTCTTTGGAAAGCTGAATTGTACTATCGTTAAAATCAACATTAAATCCGCCAACCGTATCGGATATATCACGGAGCTTAAAATATGTACTGCCGTCAATATTATACCCCTCTACATTAACGTTTTCACCATTTAACTGAATAGGAAACGTATTTTCCGTTGCGGTGTAATTTACCGCCAAAGCTACCGTGCATGATAAAATCACACCTGTTGCAATACCTGCTATATATTTCTTCATATCCATTACCTCCCTTTTGTTCTATTATATCACAAAAGGAAAATATCGCAACATTTTTTAGTCGCCGAAACAACTTGCGTTCATTATAAGTAATCTTCCGTCAAGCCACTTTTCATATATCGCATTCTTCACCGTATCACGATCAAAAAAAGCACCGTTTCATAGGTGCTAAGGCGGTAAACCTCGTATATTCACTTGTTCCACTCTCCTTTTTGGTATCAAAAAAGCACGCCTTTTGACGTGCTTTAATTCTTATCTTCAATTATCTCCGTTACTAAAAAACAAAGCTTCTGCTTCTGCATATTTTCTTTTAAACAGCTCTTGTTGTTTTTGATATGCTTTAACTGCCTCGTCTGGTGCATCAGGACTTAAAGCCGGTGTTTTTGTATAATCATAGTACGGTGCATATATTTTTTCCAAATTTTTTTCTTCTTCCGTCTTTATTAATCTCATCGCATTATTCCCCCTTCTATCCATTTCTGCACCCTATACTCTGTATATGTTTCGTCATACTCAGTAGCGTCCAATGTTCCTATCGCATACGAACTTACATTAATATTATATCCTTTCTCAATTTCTCTGTCAAGTTTCTTCTTACAATATTTACACAAATATCCTATATAGTTTTGTTTATATATCCTTTGTCAATAAGTTTCACAACAATTTTTCCTTGCGATTGTTCCCATTTCGTCACTTTCGCAATCTTTCTCTATCTTGCCGTGAATTTCACCTCGTTTTTGTTACTTAACAGGAATGTCCTTATTTTGTAGATTATTAATCAACTTTTTTAATAATTCTAAAGCAAAGTTGACAAATAGTCTACATTATGATATATTAATAATGACAATAAATGTTTAGACAGGAAGTGATATTTTATGGAATTATATAAGAGAATAAAAGCACGCAGAGAAAAACTCGGAATGTCACAAGAAGAACTTGCAACTAAGTTAGGTTATAAATCCCGTTCAACTATAAATAAAATTGAAATGGGCAAAAATGATATAACTCAATCAAAAATCATAGCTTTTGCCAATGCACTTCAAACAACTCCAAGCTACTTAATGGGACTGGACGAACACGAAACGGAAATATATACAGATGATAAATTTCCAAATCCGAATATAACAGAGGACTACACAACATTCCCCGTTATAGGTGACATAGCGAAAGGATATAATCATATTGCTATTGAATCATGGAACGGAGATAAAGTCGATATTCCTAATTCATATTTAAAAGGACATACTCCGAAAGATTTCTTTGTACTGTGCATTAAGGGTGACAGTATGTATCCTCAATATCAAGACGGCGATAAAGTATTAATCTTACGTCAAAGCACCGTTAATTATAGTGGTGATGTCGGAGCAGTGATATACAATGACGAAATATCAACATTAAAAAAAATCGAGTTTGTAGAAGATGAAGATTGGTTGAGGTTAGTTCCTGTCAATCCGAATGTTCCGCCAATATTAATTGCGGGTGAAGAATTAAAGCACTGCCGAATAATGGGTGTTCCTAAATTGTTGATTAGAGAAATGTAAGTTTAATTTGAAAGGTATGCCCTACTAACTGCAAAAATATAGCTATTAAGGAAAAACTTTAATGACGTTGTTGACGCTATAACCGATTGACGTTGAACAATATCTAAATTACTTTGTCAGCTGAGATTATTCCTCTGACTATTAGGAGAAAACAATGCAAAATAAAACAAAACTATTTAAAACAGCAATATGTATTATAACCACGTTAATATTAATTTTCGGGACTATTCCCTGTGGTGCGGTTTTATCGGACGAATCAAACGCACCAACTTTCACAAATCTTGTTGTATTTATGAAATTTTCTGACGAGGACGAATTTATCAACAACACTTATGCCGACACAACTGTCCGCAACATTTTAGACAATACATATAATAAAAGTGTATATAATGTCGCTGACTATTTCAAAACAGTAAGCGGCGGGAAAATGAATATGCAAACGCTTTATCTTTTTGACAACAACAATTCGCTCACACTTTCAAAGCCACGCGGTTATTATGCCGAAAAAGATGACCAAAACCCTTACGGTTACGAGAGTGGAGAAGAAAATTCCAGAATGTATGAACTACAGACTGATTGGGCGAATACAATTTCAAACGCAATCACTAACGGAAACAAGCCAAAAGATATAGAAGAAAATCAATATAATTTTGCCGATCTTGACCGAAACCGTGACGGAAAAATTGATTTAATTACTGTGATTTACAAAAATACAATGCAAAATATTTCGGTTGGTTGGAATTCACCTCTTTGGGACTATCACTCATATTCAAATATGATTTCAGTGCAAGAAGGAGTTAATACTTATCAGAGCGGAGAATATTTACAGCTAACGTGCAACTACGAAAACGTAAACGGACTTGTGCTTTATCTCGGTGAGGATAATCTGCCTATTTTACCGACAGGTAAAATATGTCATGAAACCATGCACGCACTTGGCTTGAAAGACTTGTACCGCTCCAACCAAACAAGCGCGGTGTATTATATGTCACTGATGGCAAAACATCTAACCCCTATCGGACAGTATATTTCCGTTAAAGAACGCGAATCGCTCGGTTGGCTTGACAATAATCAAATTAAAACCATTGATAAAAACGGTACATACACACTCTACCCTGCCTCAGCTCAAAATGAAGTTGTTGCATATAAACGAGATTTGCCTAACGAAAAAACTCTTTATTTGGAATATCGTCAATTCGATGACAATGGTAACAAATATGATACAAAAAACAAGAAACTCTATTCGTGCAATACCGGTGACTTGATAAAAGGTGTAACACTTAAGAGCGGACTGATTTGCTATCTTGCTAACACAGGTGTACGTTTTCCCTCAAATATAAACACTACAGGCGCTAACTGGAATATGCAGGTCATTTCTAACGGTCAATACTCAACCATGTCAGATTGTGCAGTCGGTGACGGCGAAGAACTTTATATTGATAACGACATATTTGTTTATGTAACAAATATGTCAGCAGATAAATTAGAGTTTGAAATTAGCGGAATTGCAGAAACAACCCCTACTCCGACTTTGACTCCGACTTCTACTCCGACTCCTACTATAAATCCCACTCCAACCGTGAGTCCGAGTCCTATTCCGAGTCCCACTCCTACTGCGACTCCACGTCCAACTCATACAACGAGTCCGACAGCAACTCCGACAATAACTCCGACAGCGAGTCCGACGGCTACTCCACATCCGACCCCGACAATAACTCCGACAGCAACTCCTACTGCAACTCCAAAAACCACATCAAATCCTACTGCAACTCCGACAGCGAGTCCGACACTAAGTCCGACTTCTACCCCAAAACCTACACCACGTCCGACTGCGACTACAAATCCGACAATAACTCCTGCAACAAGCCCAACTGCTACAACGTGTCCTACAACAAGTCCTACACATGATATTAACTGCAACATTGAAGGCAACAATATATCTGTTAAACTCACAAACAGCACTTCAGGCGGAATTATCTTAATTTCTGAATTTCATTCGGACGGCAGATTATTACGTTGTACTATCAATTCACCACAAGAAAATATAAGTGTTCCCCTACTTTCTGCAACCAATACTGTAAAAGTTATGTGGTGGAATTCTCTAAGCAATCTTGTTCCAATCACTGACTCAAAAACGGTAACGAAATAGTCCAATATATCGCCCCTACATCCACTGTTGACAATCAATACAATATTTGATATACTGCCAATAGAAGATGTAGTTGTTGGGACGTTTTGGACGTGTCAGGCGTGGTTACACTGTTTGTAGCAGTCGCTTCTCAATAATCTACATCTTCTTTTTGATGCATCATTAATTTGAGCAGTTACTTTAGCCGTATCTTATTTGTGTCACTGCCAAACAACCGCTTGACAATCGGCCTACTTTCACATATAATGTTATTAACAGATAAAGATACTATCGAGCCTTGACTCACTTTCGGGGAACTTTTTTCCTGTCGGTATCTTATCTGTTTTATTTTACCTACTTAATATTCTTGACATTCCTATTTTTATATGATACTGTTATTAACAGAACCGGAGGCATATACGGACTTTGACGGTGAAATATCACCGTCTGCCCGCGCCAAAGGTTCTTTTTTGCACACAAAAAACGGAGCAAAAATGCTCCGTTTATCTTCTAAATGTATCTTTTATTTTTTTAACCAATCCCACACATCTGCCGTTACGCAGCTCGTCCATAAATTCGGCTTGTTTTTCCACATACCAAAGTTTTGACGAATCCATACACTTAACCGTCTTAACCGTATCCGCAATCATCACAAATGCAATTACGCACGTCATAATATGTAACGCCGGCAAACTCACGCTGTCAATCATATCAATCGTCACCGGTGCAATAAGCTTAATAAGTGCAACGGTAAATGTACCGAACGCAATTCCACCTATAAGGCAAACACGTCCGTTTATATTACCGGGCCAACCTGTATAATCCCACCATCTTTTATGAAACAGCGTTTCCAAAAGCCACGATACAAAATATTCAAGCGAGCAGGTAACCACCATTCCCGCAAAAAACAGTATCAAAGGATTTTCAATCCATCCAAGCAATATCAAATCAAGCATTGCTCCCATACCGTATATAGGGCAAAAGCAAGTGCTTAAAAAGCCGCTGTTTACAAATTTTCTTTGTTGTATGCTGTAATATACCGTTTCATAAGCCCAGCCAATAAAGCTAAATACCGCAAAGCACAAGAAATATTGGCAAAAACTCATCATTTACCCCCCCTTGTTTAAATCATTTGTATCTCCTTATACAATTCAGCATAGTCCCCCATAATCTTTGTATTTATCTTTCTGTACGCTTCTTTTTTAAATGTTTCATAAAGAGAACAATATTTATCCGCCAAACATACTATCCACCCTTCTCGGCAAGTCGGCGGAATTACAGTAAGCGGGAACATATGCTTTTTTATAATATCGCGTTCTGTATCGGTCAAATCAAAATCTCTGTCAGCATTTCTAAGAGCCGTCATAGGATGAGTAAAACCGTGTATTCTTCTCTCCTTTTCGCCGTCATGCCAATCATATAAGAAATAATCGTGCAGCAATGCTCCTCTTATAAGGTCACGCTTTTTGTACTTTATACCGAAAAACTCGGCAATTTTAATACTGTAATACGCAACCGCAATCGTATGCAAAAGGCACGAAGTGTCACCGTGCTGAGTAAACTTTTCCATACGTCTTAAATGCGATTTTTGTGACAAATTATGCAAACAATACAAAACTGAATTCATTTATTCTACCGCCTTTTTTAATTTACACATAGCCTTCTTTACCTATTATTATAATCACTGACATTTAATATGTCAATATATCTGCCGTCAAATTTATAAAATTTTAATATTACGCAAAAAACAAGCGATTTTCATCGCTTGTTTTTCATCTTATTGAGCTATTATTATACGAATTCTGCCACCCAATGTCTGTGCCTTATCGTAATAAGCAGTAAGCTTATAATTTCCGTTTATAGCATCATCAAGTGTTATCTTCAGATATTTATTAACATCTGTCTTATGATATACAATCACCTTATCACTAAGCAAATATGTTTGATTATTGATTTTCGCCTCTGTACGTGTAAGCGAAGTTATATTGCTTGGATACGATGAAAGCTGACGCATACTTTCAATACCTGTCTGATTCATACTGAATCTGTGCGGACCTTTTACATTTGTTGAGAATGCAGTCGCATATGTGTTTTGCGTACCGTCTATATCAATAGTATATGTATGAGTTGTCGAATCAACAGCAGTGATTACACCGTACTTGTAAGCATCACCCGTTATATCCTTCAATATAAGCTCGTCAATCTCACCGGCTTTATTCTTTGAATAATACAATACGCTTGAAGATTTTATCGTAACACCGTCAAGACGCTGCGGATAAATTCTTGTGTACATTGCTAAGTCGTCGCTTGCAGTTCCGGCAGTGTCAAGAATCTTCACATCGTCTGCAAGGGTATAATCGCCAAATTTATTCTTTTCGGAATTAAACTTACCGCTTACGTTGTCATACCCCTTTGCTCTTGAAAGACTCGCTTTACCGTTTGTAAATGATACATTTACTACAGCACATTTAAGCGAACTGCAATCTGATGAAGTCGCATATTCATTTACTGTTCCGTCAGGTGTAACAACCTTTGCATAGTAACTTGAATATACCGTATTATCAGGGTTTGTGAAATCTTTTTTGCCTGTTTCCGTAACAAATCCTACTGTTGTGTGTGAAGATGTACTGTCACTTCCGCCGACAACTCCAGCTACTTCGCCGTTTCTGCCAAGAAGAAGTGTTACGGTATCACCATACTTAAATGTTCCGCTTGATGAAAGTGCATTAAATGCGTCTACGCTTTCAACAGAATACTCTTTACCCGAAATTGTAACGCTTGTCGGCGAATCCTTTGTCGGTGACGCCTTTTCGTACACGCCTGTAACCTTATCCGTATAAGCAAGCACCATATTCAAATCTTTACAATAGTAAATAATATCGTTAAGCTGAATTTCTGACGCGTCAACCTTATTACCGCTTCTCATTACTGTTGTCGAACCGTTTGTATCGAAGTTCGCGATCCAATTTGAATTTGTAACCTTGACCGGTCCTTCCATATTACCCTTTTCATAGCTTACGTAATCAACATTACTTCCGTCCATCTTGACATAAAGAATATCACCCATTGCCATTTCATTCTTTACAGCACCGTATGTACTCTTATTCTTATCTTTGTAACAAGTTGTGCCGTCTGTTATATCAATCTGTTCAAAACTGCCGTTTTTATAACATATAACAGCGTCTGAAAGAAGTGAATAGATTACATATTTATCAAAGCTGTCCGTACCTGTTTCGCTGTCTTTTGCAACAAGCATTGCATAGTCAACAGAACCGTTTGAATTTTTAAACAGCTTGAATGTATCGCCTTTTTCGGCTTGCATTGCGGCATTTTCGTATGTAAGTGCCTGTGACTTGTAATATGTAGTTGTGTTTGAATTGATGTTATACATATCGCCGTCAAGAATTATATCGGAACCGATTACATTTGAAACGGTGTATTCTTCAACTCGCTGGTCACGCGGTGTAAATGACACAAAATCTTCATCGTTCTTTACGACAATATCGCCTTTTCTGCCGACATAATCACTGTTGAAATTACCGTCAAATTCAAATGTTCCGGCTGTTGTATAGATTTTGTCAGTACCAAGTGAGCTGTCCTCGTTGTGTGACGCAATAATCGTAACACCCTCAATAACTTTACTGTCAAACACTGAAGTTATAAGTTTGCTTTGATTATCTTTGATTTTTGTGTCAAGTGTATTGTAAATAAGTCTTGCAACCTGACGTCTTGTAAGTGCCTCGCCTTGCTCGGCATTTACGTTCTTTGTAATTTCAAGACTGTTTGCAAGTCCCATTTGACCGTAAGGCCATGAATCACCGAAGTCCTGTGTTGTGTATCCAAGCACCTTTAATACCATTGTAAGTGCCTCTTCATATGATACCGTATTGTCAGGTCTGAATGTTGAATCAACATATCCCTCCGCAATTCCGGCTGATACAGCGGCCTTTATGTAAGGTGCTGACCAGTGAGTATATGTAACATCTTTAAAAGGTGATACTTTTAAACCTGTTGCTACTGTATCTTTGTAGCTTGATGACGCTACTGCAATTTTTGCAAATTCCGCTCTTGATACATTGTCATCAAGTCTTAAATTGCCGTCATCATCGCCGACCATTATATTAAGTTCCGACAAAAGCGACATAATATCTTCGTCATTGTTCCAGTCTGCCAATACAGGCAAAGTCGATAATGACATAGCCGCCGCCAAAACAAAAGAAATTATTTTCTTCATAACTTACTTCCTTTCCGTGCAATATTATCGTACATACTATAAAATCAAGAAAATCTCAGTCCGAGAGAAAATCATTCGCATTGCTGAGTTATCAATCATAACGTAACGCATCTATCGGATTTAATTTGGCAGCTTTTTTAGCAGGCATATAGCCGAAGAACACACCTATCATCGCCGAAACCGTAAACGATACTACAATAGATGTCGAGGTCGGTAATATATCCATCCCCAAAAGTTTACCTGCCAGTATTGCCAAAAGCGAGCCTACAATAATACCGATTACACCGCCCAAACAACTAAGCATACCCGCCTCAATAACGAATTGGGAAAGTATATCTTTCTGCTTTGCACCAAGCGATTTTCTGATACCTATTTCCCTTGTACGTTCCGTAACCGACACAAGCATAATATTCATAATACCGATACCGGCAACAACAAGCGATATAGCCGCGATTGCGATAAGCATAAGTTCCATTTTATCAAGAATATCGGTTACACTGTCTGCCATAGACTTCATTGACGTTACAGTATAGTAATCACTGTCGCCTATATCTTTATCACAAAGTGCTTCTAAAAGCAAACCCGCCTCTTCTACCTTTTCCTGGTCAACCGCATAGACAACATAGCTGCTTACGGTTGATGTACGGTTTGTGTATGACGCCAAAGTGTACGGTATATACACACAGTTATCCGAAGAATTTTCTGTCGAGTCGTCCTGTTCTTCAAGTATTCCGACAACTTCATACGGCGTACCCGTTATTTGAATAGACTTACCGAGTGCGTCACCGCCGAAAACTTCTTTTGCTATATAAGTACCGATAACGCAGACTTTCTGCTTTCTCTCAACGTCAACATATGTAAGCTCACGTCCGTATGTAATATTATACTTTTTCATTCCGAGATAGTATTCGTTTACACCTGTTGCCTGTGTTGAAATTGTATCACTGCCGTTTTTTATAAATGCAGGCATTGAAACTGTCGGTGACTGACCTGCAATAATATCGGAATGTTCTTCCGCAAGCTGTTCCATTTCTTCAGGCTTTACTTCCTTTGTCGCGGAACGGTCTTGAATTGAAACATTGATTGATTCAATACCCATTTCTTCAAATGTTTCCGTTATTTCCGATGTCATTCCCGACATAAGACTTACAAGCGCAATAACCGCCGTAATACCGATTATAATACCGAGCATTGTAAGTATTGAACGCATTTTGTTGCCGACAATACTTGACATTGCCATTTGAAAACATTTCCAAATACTCATAATCAAGTCGCCCCCTTTGCTCTTTCATCTTCGGGAGCATCTTCGCCGGCACCGTGCTGGTTCATTACTGTTACGTCCCCCTCTGCCGGGCCGTCATAAACGATACGTCCGTCTGTTATACGAATGATACGTTTTGCTTTCGCCGCTATCGAGTTATCGTGAGTGATAAGAATAATCGTATTACCCTCCGCATTAAGTTTCTGCAAAAACAGCATTACTTCACGACCTGTACGCGAGTCAAGCGCGCCTGTGGGCTCATCGGCAAGGATTACCGACGGATCACCCGCCAAAGCTCTTGCTATTGACACTCTCTGTTGCTGACCGCCCGAAAGCTGTGCCGGATGGTTTTTCGCTTTTGATTTAAGTCCTACTCTGTCAAGTGAAGCAAGTGCTCTTTTCTCTTGTTCCGCATCGCTAAGTCCCGCATACAAAAGCGGAAGTTCAACATTTTCCAATACGGTTAATTTCGGCAATAGGTTATATTGCTGAAATATAAAACCAAGCATTTTATTTCTTACGTCAGACAATTCATCTTGACTGTAATTATTAATTTCTCTGCCGTTTAATCTGTAAACACCCTTTGTTGCCACGTCAAGGCAACCTATAATATTCATACAAGTAGATTTACCACTACCCGACTGACCTACTATAGCAACAAATTCGCCTTTGTTTATAGTAAGAGATATTCCGTCAAGTGCGTGAACTTCCGTATCACCCATATGATAAATCTTATAAACATCTTTCATTTCTACCAATGGAGGCATTTTACTTCACCTCCGCTTTATCTTCCGCCCGGCATTCCGCCACCGCCGCCGGACATACCTCCGCCGCCCGGCATTCCGCCGCCGGACATTCCGCCCATATTGCCATTAGGAACTACATACATTTCTTGAGCATTTTGAACACCGAATGACGCATTCGCACTTGACGATTCTGTGTCAAGCGTTCTTACCCGGTCTTTTTCTGTTAAACCTGACTTGATTTCGATATAGTCTGTATCGTTAATTCCTGTTTCAACCTGAATTGCACGGTAACCGTCAGGTACATCTATATTAGTAGGTACACTTTCTTTAGTCACCGAAATTTCATCCGATTTATCACCGTTCGGTGTATCGCCGCTTACAACCGGCATACCGCTTGACTGTGGCTTATCGTCCTTATCATCGGCTTTCTTCTTATCGTCCGTTTTACCCGATTTATCTTTATTACCCTTTATAATATCCGTAACATCATTTTCGTGAGTTGTTCCGTCGTCCTTTACAAATACAATATTGCCTCTGTTTACACTGTTTACAGGTACTGCAATTACATTGTCAGCCTCTTCAACAACAATTTCAGCGTCAACATTCATACCAGGCAACAAATCACCGTAATTTTCTATTTGAATTTCGATAGTGTATGTTGTTACACCGTTTTCGTTTACACCGTCTACAGGAACTTTTGTAACCACACCTTCAAATTCACCCTCTACCGCGTCTGCCGTTACAGTAGCTTTTTGACCTGTCTTAACAAGTGCTATTTCCGTTTCGTCAACGTCAATAGAGAATTTAACGCTTGACAAATCATAAATTACACAAAGCGGATCTGTTGCATTTGAAGAATCTATCGTATCGCCTGCTTTTGAGTTTTTCTTAACGACTGTACCCTCAATCGGAGCTTCTACAACATAATCGTCAACTGCGTCCTGTGCTTTTTCTATACCAAGTTCGGCATCGTCAAGTGCAAGCTGTGCGTTCTTTATGCTTGAATCCTGTGAGAAAGTATCGTTTTGCAATACTTGCTTTTCAAGTGCCAAAACCGCATCATTATATGAAAGCTGTGCATTGCTCATTGTCGAGTTTTGATTATCATACTTAACATATCCGACTTTTTGACCGCTGTAAACAGAATCTCCTACCGCAATGTTAAGATTTTCAAGGGTGCCTGATGCTGTTGATGTGATTGTTCCCTCGCTTACATATTCAAATTGTGCCGTATTTGCACAAGCAACTCCGTTTATTTCCGCACTGCCGTAATCATTTGTTGTAAGTGCGCCCGGATTTGCGACTTCAACCGTTACATACACAACTTTAGCGTGTGCGTCTGTTGAAACGGCTGACGATGATTTTTCTTTAACAGTTCCGTAAATCGTATCGCCCGAACCTATAACAGATACTGTTGCGACCGCGCCTGTCTGAATACTTTCGGCATCAACTTCATTAAACGGTATTCTCAGTTTCATATAAGAATCGTCATACAATGTTGCAACCGTTGCACCGGCATTGATATGGTCCCCTTCTTTTACGGATAATTCTTTAACTTTACCTGCTGAATTTGACTGTATGTACTGATTGTTTTTAGTATCATTAAGCGAATTTAATGCCTTTGTTACTGCATTTTGTGCAGACTTTGTACCGATATTGTTTGAAGAAACGGTCTGTGCCTTTTGCTTTACTGCGTCAACATATGCCTGTTGTGCTTTTGCAAGTGCATTTTTTGCCGTACTCAAAGAATTTTGAGCGTCGCTGTCCTCAAATTGATAAAGCTTATCACCTTTCTTAACAACGTCACCCTCTTTGAATGTATCACTTGTTATATCGCCCGACTTGATAGTTGTTACTTTATACGAATCATTCGGCTCGATAGATGATGAACCTGTGATTGTATTTGTGATAGTACGACGTTCAACCGGCGAATCGGTATACATAACTTTTACGGCACTGTTGTTTTTAGACTTTATAATAAGTCCCGAACATATACCTGCAAGTATTGCTATTACAAGAATAATTATAAGTAATTTCTTGCCTATCTTAAACTTACCGATAAAGAACTTCTTGTTTTGCTTGTCATATCCAATGAATTTCTTTTTCGGTTTCTTTTCTTCTTCCTCACTGTCGTCATCATCATCTAAAAATCCAGATGTTTCTTCAAAAGTGAGTTCGTCTGCATTTGTATCTTCTGTATTAGATACTTCTGCTTCGCTTTCCAAAAGCTTTTGCTCCTTTTCAGAAGTAAAATCTCCCATATTTCTTGCCTCCTGCACCTTTATATTTTTAACTTATCTGCTCTGCGACTTTAGTTAATTTATCGCAAAACATTTTAAGGTCTGCTTCATCTACATCTCTGAAACATTCCTGTAAGTTTCTGATTATAACTTTCCTTTGATTATCATATGCTTTTCTGCCCTCGTCAGTAAGAACTATATAACTCTTACGCTTATCGGTTGTATCCGATATACTTTTAACCCAGTTTTTTTCTTCAAAGCCTTTATGCTTTGAGAAATAGCCGCCTTACTGACTTTTAAAATGTCACTCATCATAGTGACCGTCATCATTTTTCCGTCATTTGCGGACTGAGTAAGTAAATTCAACATCATATAATCGCCCCTTGACATTTCCTCAAAAGGACACTTTGAAAGAAACCACAGCTCCATCCTGCTTACGATTTCCCAACATTGAAGAAACATTTCTTCTTTCACCGTGTATCCCCCCACACACCGTAATATTAAATTTTGTTAATTTACTTAACCATTTTACCACCACAATTATTCTAAGTCAATATTTACACTTTTGATACAATATGAATTTACACTTTATTCACATTTCATTTGAATATTATTAACTTTTAGTATATAATAACTATATCATAATTGTACGAGGTGATATTAAGTGAAAAAAACATATATTGATACGGCTATGGAACGTATCGCACCTGATTTAATACTTAAAGGAGGAAACGTTGTCGATGTTTTTTCGGGCAGAGTTATTAAAGCCGATGTTATTATAAAAGACGGTATTATCTGCGGTGTCGGTTCATACAGCGGTGAAAACGAACAAGACGTTTCCGGCAAATATATTATGCCGGGTTTTATTGATTCGCACGTTCATATTGAATCATCTATGACGCAGCCGTCCGAATATGCAAAGGCAGTTATGCCTCACGGTATTACAACCGTTATTGCCGATCCTCACGAAATAACAAACGTATGCGGTGAGGACGGTCTTGAATTTATGTTAAAGTCTGCGAAAAATATTCCGCTTGACGTAAATCTTATGTTGCCGTCATGTGTACCTGCAACGCCTTTTGAACATACAGGTGCTAATCTTGACGCAAAAACAACTCAAAAACTTGCACCTAAGTTCTTCGGTATCGGTGAAATGATGAATTATCCCGGTATTGTTTCAGGTGATGATGAAACACTCGGTAAGTTGTGTCTTGACATTATCGACGGTCATGCACCTTTGCTTTCGGGTCATGAGCTTGACGCATATGCAAGTGCCGGTATAAAAACCGACCATGAATGCAGTGTCGTTGAAGAAATGACCGAAAAAATAAGCAAAGGTATGTATATTCTTCTTCGTGAGGGTACGCTTTCGCTTGACGTTGCAAAACTTATCAAGGGTGTAACACCTTATACGTTAAGACGTTGTGCGTTTTGTACCGATGACAGATTTGTCGGCGAAATTATTCGTGACGGCAGTATTGACCACTGTATCAGAAAAGCCGTTTCACTCGGTCTTAACAATATTGACGCAATCATTATGGCAACGCTTAACGCTTGTGAAATGTACGGTATGAAGAATAAAGGAGCAATAGCTCCGTCATATGTTGCCGATATTGTCGTTGCCGACGATTTGAATTTAAGTTCAATATCACAAGTCTACAAAAACGGCAAACTTGTATGTGAAAACGGTAAAGCATTGTTTGAATGCGAAACGGTTGACAATTCAAAAGTTACAAATACCGTTCATCTGCCGAAAATATCAGCCGACTTCTTCAAGACTGATGTTAAAGACAAATTTGACGCTATCGAACTTATACCCGAAAGTATTATCACAAAAAAGGTTACTGTATCGTATTCCGACAGCCTTTCTAAAGTATGCGTTATCGAACGTCATCATAATTTAGGTACAAAGGGTATCGGATTTGTAACCAATTACGGAATTACAAACGGTGCTATCGCCACTTCTATCGGTCACGACAGCCATAATGTAATCGTTATCGGCGATAACGACAGCGATATGGCACTTGCCGTAAATACTCTCGGTACAAGCGGCGGTATTGCAGTTTGTTCAGAGGGTAAAGTTATCGCGTCAATGACTCTTGATATTGCGGGACTTATGTCCGTAAAATCAGCCGATGAAGTTACAAGAGAACACGATAACCTTTACAGTGCCGCAAAAGTGCTTAATATAACAGATAAAATCGATCCGTTTTTGTCACTTGCATTTTTGCCGCTACCTGTAATCCCCGAAGTTCGTATTACCGATTCGGGACTTTTCGATGTTATTAATTTTAAATTTGTGGAATGATGTTTTATTTTGCGGAGGGGCGATCATTAGTCGCCCTTTTTCTGTTCCTCTATCACCACCCCTCATTCGACTCTGTCGACAGCTCCCCTCTATGGGAGCCTTACTTGCCTCTCCTTGAAGAGAGGTGGCACGCAATGTCGGAGTGGTGGCTGTTATTCGACGTCCTTTTTTCACATTTCAACACGTTAAGGCAAGCCGATATGGCTTTCCTTATTTATTAATTTGTTGCACTTGTGTCGGTTGTGTTATCCGTTGTTTTTTGTCTGTGACCGCCGCCGAAACCAGAATTTGACTTTGTTCCTATCTTCGTTATACTGCTTTCAATTTCGGCACTTCCGACTTCTTCACCGCTTGCGTAAACCGTATACGTTTCACCTGTTTTAAGTTTATCCGATGAGTACACAATCTTACTTCCTCCTTTAACGGCTGTATACTCAGCGATTGTCTTACCGTTTGAATCAGTTATCTTAACTTCATCACCCGCGGAAATCTGTGAAGTTGTGTATGCCAAAATTACGTTTTGATCAGAGTAACTGTTTGGACTTTCGTCCATGCCGCTGCCGCTTACACCTATAATTGTACCGCCGTTTACTATAAACGCACCGTCTGTATCAAAAGCACTTTCTGCACCTGTTGCCTGTGCGTCAACCGTAACAGTACCGCCATTGATGAACAATGAACCGTTTGAATCAATACCGTCTGCGTCGGCAACTATTTTAATATTACCGTCGTTGATTTGGATATGATGTTCACTGTCCTGTTCATTACCCTCGGCCTGTTGCATATTCGGAGGTGTCATTTGTCCGCCGTTTTGGTCGCTTGACATATCCGGCGGTGTCATTTGATTACCGTCCTGTCCGTTTGACATTTCCGGAGGTATCATTTGTCCGCCGTTTTGGTCGCTTGGCATTTCAGGCGGTGTCATTTGATTACCGCCCTGTCCGTTACTGTTTGGTCTGCCAATTTGACCTCTGTCGCCCTGCTGACCGAATTGCATATTAGTACCGCCGCCGAA
>OGOY01002565.1_pt1 | contig 15812 bp, 10 predicted proteins | sample 1552811 | NCBI WGS metagenome assembly OGOY01 (sample SAMEA2580132, study PRJEB22360) | human gut metagenome | biome: human gut; feature: human-associated habitat; material: faeces | place: Denmark | collected 2008/2010 | reverse complement strand
CTCCCGCAAAGTGGGGCGTGCAGATTGCGGGAATGATTTTTCAAACACGCTCTAATATTAAAAGGCGGAATTTAACAATTTAAACACATTTTTCCCACAAAGAGAACACAAATTGTCTCTATACTGTGAACTATCAAATGAAAGAGAACAAAAGAACTACCGCTTACAGGAAACGTTCCGTAAGGTGCCTCTTGTGAACGGAGTGAACAATAACAACAATGAAGTTTCTAAGGGAGGCTTTTATCATGAGAAATAAAAATGAGGAATTAAAGAGAAAACTTAAAAAGGCAGCAAGCATTAGTCTTTGCGCAGTACTGGCAGGCGGCCTTGCAGCAGGGACATATACAGGAGTTAACTATCTGACAGGCTATGAGCAGAACGTACAGGCAGCAAGCGAAGGTAAAGTTGAGCTGCTGAAATCCGAGAAGAAATCGGATGATTCCCAGGATGACAGCAAAGATGAGAGTACAGCAAAGGGTAGCCTTGATGTATCTGATATTGTAGAAGAGGCAATGCCAAGTATCGTTTCCATTACAACCAAATCTGTAGAAGAGGTTCAGAACTACTACGGAATGTTTGGTCAGTACGGTGCTTATTCACCATCCCAGGAACAGGAGGTTCAGGGAAGCGGTTCCGGTATTATCATTGGTAAGAACGATTCCGAGCTTCTGATCGCAACCAACTATCATGTAGTAGAAGGTGCGGAGACTTTATCTGTTGGCTTCTGTGACAGCACAGCATGTGAGGCTAAGGTAAAAGGTTATGACAGCGAGAGGGATCTTGCAGTTGTAGCAGTTTCCCTGGATGATATTGACAGCGATACAATGGATGCCATTACGATTGCAACTATCGGTAATTCCGATGACCTGAAGGTTGGTGCACAGGTTGTTGCAATTGGTAACGCACTTGGTTATGGTCAGTCCGTAACAACCGGTATTGTAAGCGCCAAGAACCGTCAGCTGAATTCTGATGATACAGTCGGCGATTATGACAGCGACAGCAATTCCGCTACAAACCTGATCCAGACAGATGCAGCAATCAACCCAGGCAACAGCGGTGGTGCTCTTCTGAACATGAACGGTGAGGTTGTTGGTATCAACTCTGCAAAGCTTGCTTCCACAGCGGTTGAGGGTATCGGTTATGCAATTGCAATTTCTGATGTAACAGATACGCTGGAGAGCCTGATGAATGAGGAGACCAGAGATAAAGTTGATAACCACGGTGTTCTGGGAATCACAGTTCGGAGTGTTGACAGTGCAGTAAGTGAAGCATACGGTGTTCCGGAAGGCGTTCTTGTAAGAGACGTAACAGAAGGCGGTGCAGCTGATGAGGCTGGTATTGAAGCAAAATCCATCATTACAAAATTTGCAGGCAAGGTTGTTACAACCAAGGAACAGCTGGTTGATTTCCTTTCCTACTACGAGCCTGGTGAGGATGTAGAGCTTACCATTGAGGTTCCGGATGGAAAAGGTTACAAAGAAGAGACAGTAACTGTAACTCTTGGCGAGAACACAAATACACAGAGTACGGATTCCAAGGACAACGGTGACGGTCAGGGAAGCAGCCAGGATGATAATCTTCTGGAAGACTGGGAGAATAACGAAGGCGGCTCAGGTCTCCAGTACGGCGAGGGCTGGAATTAAACACTTGGGCGAATACGCTCTAGTAAGGCATACAGATTGCTGGAATGCTTTTTAGACACGCTCTAAGGCAGGAGAACCGGGATTGATTCAGCCACGGAAATGTAAATAATAGAATGAGAGAGGTTCATCTGTAAAAAAGGTGAACCTCTTTTTTCGGGCAAAATTTCCCACAAAGCGAGGCATGCCGGTTGCGAAACAGATTTTTCAAATATACTCTGCTTTGAAATAGTTAGAAAACACATAGAAAACTGAATAATAGATTGCGTAACCTACTTTAAAAAGGTATAATTATTTTATTGTCTGCAGATTGCGGCATAATATTTTTAAGAGTTATACGAAAAAGGAAAAGAGTCAGCAAAATGAACAACGAAAGATTTCTGGTTTTCGATATAGATGATACCTTATATAGCCAGATGGAGCCGTTGCTTACAGCCTGTGAGTTCAGTCTGGGCAGGAAGCTTCCGGATCCGGAGCTGTTTTACCGGATTTTCGGGAAAAGAAGCGCTGAAATGTTTCTGTTCAGCGAGAGTGGACAGGTTTCCATTCATGAATCCCGGATTTACAGAATTGAAAATACTATGAAAGACCTGGGAATTCCCTTTACCAGAGAGCAGGCAGAGCTCTTCCAGAAGAGATATAAAGAGAATCAGTCCCATCTTCATGTTTCAGGGGTAATGACACAACTGCTGGACGAATGCGAAGCTGCCGGAGTGAAAATGGGCGTGATCACCAACGGACCTTTTTCCCATCAGGTTCAGAAGTTTCACACACTGGGACTTGATAAATGGTTTACAGAGGATCAGCTGATCGTGTCTGCAGGTGTGGGCGTGGTCAAGCCGGATGTGAAGATATTCCGCATGGCAGAAGAAAAATGGGGAATGAAGCCGGAGAATACTTTTATGATCGGGGATTCTCTGGAGAATGACATTGCAGGTGCAAAAAATGCCGGATGGAAGACCATCTGGATGAACCATCACCGTTATACGGTTCCGGAAGGTATGGAAAAACCAGATTATATTGCATATACAGAGGAAGAGTTGAGAAAGCTTATTGTCCAAATATGCTTTACAACGAAGAAGGATGGATAAAGTATGGTATCAGATTACAAAATCACCATGGAGCAGGCAGAATACGAGATGGTCTGTTACCGTAGGGTTTTTAACTTTGTAAGGCTTCTTGACCAGGAAAAACTGGAGAAATTGAATGCAGAAGGTCTGTTGGCAGCAGAGGGCGGACAGACAAAAAAAGCAGATTTGTGCATAGGACATTTTTGCCAGGGCTGTGTGGCAATGGAAGCCTTTTTACGGAAGGCAGAGCTGTGCAAGCTGGAATTTATTGGAGATGACATTTATCAGATCATGGCTAAATATCTGGAAATTGACGGTAATCCTTATGTAATGGAGCTTTTGAAGAAAATGGACAAAAGCAGCCTGATCGACCGGAAAGATCATGAGCGCCTGATCAGCAGCCTTACCGGATATAACGAGAGACTGTATCAGGATGTTCTTACGAAGGCATACAACAGACGTTATTATGAAGAAGAATTGAAGTCCAAGATGGGACCGGCTGGAATTGCCATGATCGATCTGGACGATTTTAAGCTTTATAACGACACATATGGACATAATGCCGGGGATATGGCACTGACTGTTGTTGCAGAAACCATATGCAAGCATATCCGTAAGGATGATATTCTGATCCGCTATGGAGGGGATGAGTTTCTTCTGGTGCTTCCCGGAGTAACAGAAGTGAAATTTGCCGAAAGACTGCAGGAAATCCATGATAAGATTCATCTGGCTGCGGTGCCGGGATATGCAGGAATTCAGCTTTCTGTGAGTATTGGAGGAACAATTGCCGGGGCAGATGAAACGATCGGAAGTGTGGTAGGAAGAGCTGACCGCTTTATGTACCAGGCGAAAACCCGTAAGAACCTGGTGGTAACCGAGTCTAATGAGATAAAAGCTGGAAATGCAGATGGCGCAGAGGTTAATCGTGATGAGCTGAAACAGCAGATTCTGATCGTGGATGATGCTGAGCTGAACCGTGATATTCTTGCGGAGATTCTGCACCATGATTTTAAGACTATGGAAGTAAGCAATGGGGAGGAATGTCTCTCCGTGCTTCGGGAGTATGGTGCAGGAATCTCACTGGTGTTGCTTGATATTGTAATGCCTGGCATGGACGGCTTTGCAGTTCTTGAGGAGATGAACCGGAACCATTGGATCGAGGACATTCCGGTCATCATGATCTCCAGTGAGGAGACAGAATCATATATACGCCGGGCGTATGAAATGGGAGTTTCAGACTATATCAGCCGCCCGTTTGATGCCAGGGTTGTTTACCGGCGTGTATATAATACTATTAAATTATACGCAAAACAGAGGCGCCTAATCACACTTGTAACGGATCAAATTCGAGAAAAAGAAAAAAATAGTCAAATTTTGATAGATATTCTCAGCCATATCGTAGAATTTCGTAATGGAGAGAGCGGTCAGCACGTTCAGCACATAAAGATGTTGACCGGATTTCTGTTGGACAGACTGATGCAGAAAACAGACAAATATGATCTGAAATGGTCTGACCAGTACATGATCACAATTGCATCTGCCCTTCACGATATTGGTAAAGTGGGAATCGACGAGAAGATTTTGAATAAACCAGGCAGACTGACAAATGAAGAGTTTGAGGAAATGAAGAAGCATACCCTGATCGGTGCTTCCATGCTGAAGAGCCTTGGTGTTTATCAGAATGAAGAGCTTGTGAAGGTGGCTTACCAGATCTGCAGATGGCACCACGAGCGCTATGACGGCAAGGGCTATCCGGATGGTCTGAAGGGGGAAGAAATTCCGATTGCAGCCCAGGTGGTTTCTGTTGCGGATGTATATGATGCACTGACAAGCGAGCGTGTTTATAAGAAAGCATTTTCCCATGAGAAGGCTATGGAGATGATCCTGGCTGGTGAGTGCGGAACCTTCAATCCGCTGCTTCTGGAGTGTTTGCAGGATATTCAAGGCAATATCCAGGTGGAAATGAAGAGAGCAGCAGAACAGCCTATGCTTGTGCAGAATTCTTATGTGGGGAAGATGATTGAGACGGTGCAGTAGGCATGGATTATTATAATGTATTATATTGCGGTATTGTTCGGCGAAGTGTTTTTGGTAAAGAGCGTGAACAGGAGCATTTGCAGGTCGGGGGACCTGCGGGAGTGGGGGTAAGTTTTACTTTATGAAAAAGAAAATTCTTACACTGGCGGCAGTGGTAACACTGCCGTTTATTCTTCTTGTGATGTATCTTCTTGCCTCGATGGCAAGCTACAGCAATACCTACGATGAGATCGTAAGCAACATGACTGTAGCGAACAATTACAATCTGAATTTCAAAGAAGAGATGGACGAGAGCCTGTATAAGCTGGTTGTTGGCTACGTCACTCTGGATACCATCGAAACAGACAAAAGTCTTAAGAATCCATATACTTTAATAGATGAATTACGCAGCGAGTTTACCAGACTGACAGCCATTACCACAGAATCTGAGAGCAAGCTGTGGCTGGAGAGCCTTCTTCGCAATATCGATACCCTGGAAAAAAGGGTGGACGATATTGTGGACAGCATTTCTGCCGGTGGCAGATATAATGAGAATATTGAGAAGCTGGACAACAATATTTACATTCTGACAGAATTAATCCAGGACGATATTCAGTATTATATTTATTATCAGACACGTTATATGGACAAGGTCACGGATACCCTGCAGGATCAGATCAGGCGGTTTATGGTGGTGTGCAGTGTGCTGATCGGCGTGCTGATCATTGTGGTTGCAGTCAGCGCGGTGATGATCGTTTCCGGTATTATACAGCCTATCAGTCAGCTGAACCAGGCTACGGAGAAGATTGCCCAGGGTGATTTCAATGCCAGAGCCCAGGCGGATTCCGATGATGAGGTGGCTGAGCTTGCAGTGAGCTTTAACAAAATGGCAGGAAGCATGCAGTCTCTGATCGATAAGGTGAAGGAAGACGAGCGGAAAATGCGAAAAGCAGATCTGCGCCTTCTTCAGGAGCAGATCCAGCCTCATTTTCTTTATAATACGCTGGACACCATTGTGTGGCTGATCGAGTCCAATGAGCCGGACGAAGCGGTGACCATGGTTGTTACCCTGTCAGACTTTTTCCGTGAGATCCTAAGCAAAGGGAAGGAATTTATCTCCATTAAGGAAGAAGAGAAGCATATCAGCAGTTATCTCCAGATCCAGGAAATGCGTTACCGGGATATTCTGGAATATGACATTCAGCTGGATCAGGTAATTTATAAATATCAGATTCTGAAGCTGACTCTTCAACCGGTAGTGGAGAATGCGCTTTATCATGGCATTAAGTATAAGCGTGCTAAGGGATGTATTCACATTCATGGGGAGAAAGAGGGAGATATTATCCGTCTGACTGTCCGGGATGATGGTGTGGGCATGGATGAGGAAGAGCTTGAACAGCTTCGTCAGCAGATTGAGAAGCCCTGCCAGGAGACGGAGAAGGGGTTTGGTCTGGCAAATGTAAATGAGCGTATCCACATGTATTTCGGACCGGAGTATGGAATGAAGATCCAGTCACAGAAGGGTAAGGGAACTACAGTGGAGATTGTAATTCCGGCTATTCTGGAAGCTCCGGTTGAGAAAACAGGGAATGATACAGCAAAAGTGGCTGAAGGCGGCAACAGCGTGAATTTTGACGCAAATAAAAAAATAAAAAGTAATCCGAAACAGCAGAATGCCAATAAGATAATTGAGGGTGGACGGCCACAGCAGGAGGAGACAGGCGTATGAGACAGTTTATAAGAAAAAACATCTGGGCTGTGGCACCGGTTGTGTTTGTGCTTGTGGCACTGGTTCTTCTGGGAAGTCCTTTGAGCAGCAGTAAAGTGCAGGAAACTCCTGCGGAGGACGACAATCTGATCGTAGTAGGTGTTTCCCAGGTGGGAAGCGAATCTGTATGGCGAAGTGCCCACACTCAGTCCATTCAGGACGCTTTCACCAGGGCAAACGGCTACATGCTGATTTTTGACAATGCCAGACAGAAGCAGGCCAATCAGATCAAGGCCATCCGAAGCTTTATTTCCCAGCAGGTGGATTATATCGTACTTTCTCCTATTGAGGAATCTGGCTGGGACACTGTGCTTCAGGAGGCGAAGGATGCCGGGATTCCGGTAATTCTCATAGACCGTAAGGTTTCTGTGGATGATGACTCCCTCTATGCTTCCTGGGTTGGTTCCGATTTTGTCCGCGAAGGACAGGATGCCGGTTACTGGCTTGAGGATTACATGAAAAAGCAGGGCAGGGAAGATGACGAAGTTAACATTGTAGTGCTGAAAGGAACCAAAGGCGCCTCCGCCACCATCGGCAGAACCCGTGGGTTCAATGAAGTGGCAAAGGTGCAGCGCAATTGGAACATTTTGCAGCAGGTAGACGGAGAATTTACCACAGCAAAAGGAAAAGAAGAGATGGCAAGGCTTCTGGATCAGTATGAGGACATAGATGTGGTGGTTTCACAGAACGATGACATGACTTTTGGTGCTCTTGAAGCCATCAGAGAAGCAGGAAAAACTGCAGGAGTGGACGGCGATATTACGGTAATTTCCTTTGACGCAGTGGATGCGGGCGTGGAGCTGGTGAGAAACGGGGAGATCAACATTGATGTCCAGTGTAATCCTGACCAGGGAAAATACGTGGAGCAGATCATTCAGGATATGGAAGATGGCAAAGAAATAGAGAAAGCATATTATGTTCCGGAGCGGGTGTATACCCAGGAGAACGTTGGGGAGGAAGAAAATGTTACGGAAGGTATTTCTGGTTGAAGATGAGACGGTGATCCGCGAAGGGCTCAGGGACAGGATTCCCTGGGATCAGTTCGGATACCGTTTTGTAGGGGAAGCAGCAGATGGGGAAATGGCTTTGCCCCTGATCCGTAAGACGAAGCCGGATGTATTGATCACGGATATTAAAATGCCTTTTATGGATGGGCTTTCCTTAAGTAAAATTGTGAGCAAAGAATTTCCGCGGATGAAGATTATTATTATCAGTGGTTATGATGATTTTGAATATGCGAGACAGGCAATTGAAGTTGGTGTTGACCAGTATCTTCTGAAGCCGGTTACCAGAATGAAGCTGAAAAATGTACTTCTTGAACTGAAAGATAAGATCGAGCAGGATCAGGAGCAGGAGGACTACCGCACCCAGTTTCAGAATGAGATCCAGGAGTATGAGCAGTTTTCCAGACGGCGTTTTATGGAGAAAATTCTGGAGGGTGAGCTGTCGGTTAAGGAGATTTATGATGAGGCAGAGCGTCAGTCCATAGAAATTACGGCAGCAGGATATAATCTGCTTTTCCTGTATTTACAGGAGAAAAATAAGGACAAGATGGCAGGTTTTCTTCGGAAACAGGATGAAGTGCTTCATTATTTTCTCCGCTATCCCCAGTATCTGCTTTTCCGCTGGAATGTAAACAGTTACGGAGTTCTGGTAAAGGGGGAATTGTCCCGGCTTCCGGAGCTGACAGATAATTGCGTGGAGTATGTGAAGCGGACCTGCGAAGGGGAAGAGCAGATGGACTGGTATGTAGCTGTAGGAAAACCAGTGGAGAGATTGAGCTTGCTTTCCCAGTGTTATCAGAGTGTGAATCATTATTTTGCATATCGTTTTATGGTGCCGGGGCTTCATGTGCTTACAGAAGAAACTTTGGAAAGTTATGTAAACTCGCAGGGGGAGAACCGGCTGGCAGCAGTGGATTCTTCACAGCTGAATCCTGAGATCATCAAGGATTTTCTCACAAAAGGAAGCAGCAGTGAGATCCAGGAGTTCGTTCAGGGATATCTGGGTGGAATGAGTAAGGCACTGGAGTCCAGAATGTTCCGGGATTATGTGGTGCTTCATATTCGGTTTACAACTATTATGTATCTGGAATCCATTGGTGTGGAAAAAGAGGGTTATACAGAACGGATCGAGGGAAAATATCAGGATACCAGTATCAAGGCATCGCAGGTGGCAGGGTATTGTGTGGACATTCTTCAGAGTGCCATTGATATCAGGGATGAGAAGAATGAGTCTCAGGGCAACAGCGCCATGAGGAAAGTGCTGGATTATATTGATGAGAATTACTATAAAGAGACCATTTCCCTGAATGAAGTAGCGGATGCGGTGAATATGAGTGCCAACTATTTAAGCGCAATTTTCAGCCAGAATATGCAGAAGACGTTTGTAGAGTATATTACCTGCAAACGTGTTGACAGAGCGAAAAAACTCCTGCGCGAGACGGACAAGTCGTCCGGAGAGATCGCACAGGAGGTGGGATATAAGGATCCCCATTATTTCAGTTATGTGTTTAAGAAAAAATCCGGGTGCAGCCCAAGGGAATATCGGAGTAAGGGGACTGCATGATATTCAAAATTAATTATGCGATTTCGGCAGTGATAACTGCCATGGGACTTCCTGCGAAGAGACAGGGAGTCCTTTTAATTTGTTTATGCTCATATGGGCGGCCAGAGTACCAGGCCGGTGTGCGGAATGGGTCAGTGTTGTGGCGCGGAGCAGACCAGATGTGGTAAGGTAGCTGGTATTGAAGGCGGCTAGTGCTATTGTGGTTTCGAAACTATGGTCGGCGGAAGTAGTCTTGAATCCAGTGCTTTGAAGAGAGGATGAAAGGGAAGCATGAGTTGCTATCTTTTTCTCCTGTCCAAGCGACAGCTCTTCCCATAACAGCCATGCAATAAAGTCATCCTCACAAATAAACGCAGTGCAGTCGGGGGTGATCCGTTCTAGAAATTTTTTCAGGAAGCTGATATCCTGGCTCTGACGGAAATCATCCAGTTCCTGTGTGGTGTACCAGCAGATGTTGCGGTCTGGTACAGTCAGCCCCTGATTTTGCATAGCATCCAGAAATCCCTGGTAGCGTTCAAGTCCCCGCTGATCGTCCATCTGGAAAATACCGGCGATAGAAGAGTGGCCTTTTTCCACAAGACTTTGCACCAGAAGACCAGCCCCATATAGATTATCTTCATAGATTACTGGAATCTGAGACAACTGGGGATAAGCACATCCCAGGAACAAAATGGAAGTTCCCCTTTGTATCAGCCTTTGATAAAGCTCTGTATTAGGTGATGGTAAGGCGCTTTTTACAGGCTCCACAATAAGTGCCCGCAGCGGACTTTTCAAAAGAAACTGAAGGATTTGCCGTTCCTGGTCCACATGATTGTGAGTGGGGTAAACCTTGCAGGAAAATCCCTCCGCAGCCAGCGCCACACGAATATCATTTATCAGTGCAGGATATTCATATTGCTGTTCATCGGGAATCAGAATTCCAACTATATTCCGGTCTTCCAGGCTGGAAAGTCCGGTAATGTAAGCTCCGCTCCCTTTAATGCGGCGGATTTCCCGCTCATCTTCAAGAACCGCCAGCGCAGCCCGGACCGTTTGTCGGCTGACACGGTATCTGACAGCCAGCTCCTGTTCGGTGGGAAGCTTGTTGATTCCCTTTTGAATAGAATCTGAAATGATTTCTCTTAGCTGTTCAACCAGCCATTTATATTTGATCGCCATATATTTTAGTTCCTCTTTCTTAGGTTAGAGCGTGTTTGAAAAAGCATTCCTGCAATCTGTCGCGCCACTCTGGTTTTTTTATTTTGCTGGGATAGTTATTTCATAAAATTTTCACATGAATTATTTATGATTTCCCAATAAATCTTCTGCTTTTTCACTTCTAAAACCCAAAATATTATACCTTTTTTCAAATGATCAAACCTTTTTTTTCCAGCTTAGACAGTTTGCCAAATCGAAAAACATAGAAAAAGGTGTAATATTTTTCACAAAATCATAAGAAAACAAACTTTCTAAATGAGAAATCATAAAATATCACCCCTTTTCCTGCCTGAAGTCCATTATAATATAAATTTGTCTGTATTTCACTATGAAAACCAACAAATTTGTATTGTTTGAACTGACGAAACAACCAAAAGACGGGAAAACAATATTGAAATTTATGTTGATTTTCGCTAAATTATAGACATCAAGAAGAACACGGATTCAAAGAACGGACGGAAAGCTGAGACAGCAAACGGATCAGTGTTGAACGAGAAACCAATGGCAGGCGCGACCTGCAAAAGTATTTTTCTAAAAGAAAGAGAGGAACAATCACATGAAAAAGAAATTAGCAGTTATGGCACTCGCAGCAGCAACACTCAGCATGATGGCTATGCCGGTTTACGCTGACGATCTGGTAACAGTTGGATACGCTCAGGTTGGACATGAATCAGACTGGCGTACAGCAAACACCCAGAACTATCAGGATGTTTTCTCAGAAGATGCTGGATACAGCCTTGATCTTGTAGACTGCGACAATGACAATGCTGCACAGCTTGAAGCAGTTCGTACATTCATTAGTAAAGATATGGATTACATCGTAATCGCTCCGATCCAGTCCGCTGGCTGGGACACCGTTCTTCAGGAAGCACAGGATGCTGGAATCCCTGTAATCATCGCAGACCGTGAGATCGAAGCAAGCGACGATTTATATGATGCATGGGTTGGAACAAACACAACAAACGAAGGTATTACAGCTGGTAACTGGTTAGCTGAGTACCTTGGCGATAAAGACGCTAACATTCTTGTAATCGAAGGTTCCGTAGGAGCTTCCGCAGCACTTGGACGTACAGAAGGATTCAATCAGGTAGCTGGCGAGCATGATAACTGGAAGATTCTTGATTCTCAGTCCGGTGACTTTACACAGGCTGGTGGCCAGGAAGTTATGGAGTCCTTCATCAAATCCTACGAGGGACAGTTCAATGTAGTTGTCTGCCAGAACGATAACGAAGCATACGGCGCAATGGATGCAATGGATGCAGCAGGTATCACCTACGGTGTTGATGGCGATGTAACTCTTATTTCCTTCGATGCAACACACGATGGACTTCAGTACACATTAGACGGAAAGATCAACTGCAACGTTGAGTGTAACCCGATTCAGGCTGAGGTTGTTAAGGGCGTAATCGAAAAAATGCAGGCAGGCGAAGAATTTGAGAAGACAACACTTGTTGAGGATCAGGCATTCGTAGCACCTGGAATCGAGAGCGAATATGCAACAACTATGACTGATGAAGTTCTGGCTGGACGTGCTTACTAATCAGAAAAATCAATCGGAGAGTGTGAAAACAGCAGAGCTGTGAAACAATCCGTAAACATCGAAATTGGTTATCAGCAAGCAGCTGAAAATCGATAAAGATGAACAAATAGGGGAGGAAAGTCCCAATGCGGATTTTCTTCCCCTTAATTTTCGCGAGCAACGAGGAGAATGAAAAATGAAGTTGATAACGGGAAGGGAGGAATCGCGTTGGAGGCAGGAGTAGTATTGAAAATGCAGGGAATCTGCATGACATTCCCAGGTGTAAAAGCACTGGAAGGCGTGGATCTGACATTGAAAAAAGGTGAAATCCGCGCGCTGATGGGAGAGAATGGCGCGGGTAAATCCACATTGATCAAGTGCCTGACCGGCGTAAATAAATTTGAGGCTGGAGAGATTTATCTGGAAGGATTTGATCATCCCATCGTAAATAAAGATACCATGGACGCCCAGAAGAAGGGCATTTCTACTGTATATCAGGAAGTAAACCTCTGTCCAAACCTTTCGGTGGCAGAGAATCTTTACATAGGCCGCGAGCCGCTGACAAAGCTTGGAACGGTCAACCGAAAGGCAATGAACCGTCAGGCAGCTGCCCTTATGAAACAGCTGGAGCTTGACGTTGATGTAACACGTAATCTTGAAGAATATTCACTGGCATTGCAGCAGATGATCGCAATTGCCCGTGCTGTAGATATGGACTGTAAGGTGCTCATTCTGGATGAGCCCACATCTTCACTGGATGATCGTGAAGTAGAAAAGCTTTTTACCATGATGCGCAGACTGAAGGAGAAAGGTGTAGGAATCATATTTGTTACTCATTTCCTGGAACAGGTTTATGCAGTATGTGACGGAATTACCGTTCTTCGAAATGGTCAGCTGGTTGGCGAGTATGAGATCGCAGATCTTCCGAGAGTGAAGCTGGTAGCAGCTATGATGGGAAAAGATTTCGACGATCTTGCTTCCATTAAACCGGAGACCACAGGAGATAAGAGAAAAGAACCGATGGTAATCGAAGCCCGTGGCTTAAGCCATGCAGGAACCATCAAACCATTTGACCTTGATATCCACAAAGGAGAGGTTATCGGTCTTACCGGACTTCTTGGAAGCGGACGAAGCGAACTGGCACGTACTATTTACGGTGCTGACCGCGCCCAGACTGGTACTTTGAAAGTAAAAGGCAAGGAAGTTAAGGTGAAAAATCCTATTGATGCCATGCATCTTGGAATGGGACTTCTTCCTGATGACCGTAAAGCAGAGGGAATTGTTGCAGATTTGTCCGTAAGAGAAAATATCATCCTTGCAATTCAGGCAAAACAGGGAATTCTGAAAAAGATCCCTATGGCAAAACAGTGTGAGATTGCAGACAAGTATATTGATCTTCTCCAGATCAAATGTGCAAGCCGTGAGACCTTGATCAAACAGCTTTCCGGTGGAAACCAGCAGAAGGTTATCCTTGCAAGATGGCTTGCAACAAACCCGGATTTCCTGATTCTGGACGAGCCTACTCGAGGCATCGATATCGGTACCAAGACAGAGATCCAGAAGCTGGTTCTGAAGCTTGCGGATGAAGGAAAGAGTCTGATCTTCATTTCCTCTGAGATTGAGGAAATGCTCCGTACCTGCAACCGTATGGCAGTTCTCCGTGACGGTCAGAAGGTTGGAGAGATTGATGAGGCAGATATGAACCAGATGAACGTAATGAAAGCAATCGCAGGAGGTGAGCAGTAATGGGTAATTTCAAAAAACTGGCGCAGAAACGTCTGTTCCTTCCGGTTTTCAGTATGATCCTGGTCATGCTGATCAACGTAGTATATGATATTGCAACAGGAAGTGCACCGCTTTCCTTCTTTATGATTTCCATTAAGAATGGTGTACTTTACGGACGTCTGATCGACATCCTGAACCGTGGAAGTGAAATCGCCATACTGGCAATCGGTATGACACTCGTTGTATCTGCTTCCGGCGGTACTGATATTTCCGTTGGTTCCGTAATGAGTCTTTACGCAGGTGTCTGCTGTATGATCCTTGCAGGATACGGAAATGTAAATGTGCAGGAATATGCGCATCCGCTGCTGGTTGGCATTGGAGCCGGACTTCTTGTCACTTTGATCTGTGGCGTTTTTAATGGATTTCTGGTTGCCTATATGAATATTCAGCCTATGGTCGCCACCCTGATCCTATGGTCGGCAGGCCGAGCAGTAGGACTTCTTCTTTGCAACAGCCAGATCGTTTATGTTCGTGTTCCGTCCTTCCAGAAGCTTGGCGCTTACTGCGGAATCATTCCAACACCGATCATTGTGGCTGCTGTGTGTGTGGCAATTGCTTCTATTGTACTTCGCTACACAGCACTTGGAACTTACATCCAGAGTGTTGGTATTAACAAAAAAGCTTCCCGTATCGCAGGCTTTAATTCCGCAAAGATCATCCTTATGTGCTATGCAATCTGCGGTCTTTGTGCAGGTCTTGCAGGTATGGTTGCAACCTCCAGAATCTATTCAGCAGATACCAATAACATCGGTCTGAACATGGAGCTGGATGCAATTCTTTCTGTAGCACTTGGTGGCAACAGCCTTGGCGGCGGTAAGTTTTCCCTGGCAGGTTCCATCATTGGAGCGTACACCATCCAGGCGATTACCACAACTCTGTATGCACTTGGTGTTTCTTCTGCACAGGCACCGGTATTTAAGGCAATCGTAGTTATTATCATCGTAGTAATTCAGGCTGAGCCAGCCAAAGCCTTCTTTAAGAAGCTGACAAAGAAATCAGGAAAGGAGGCAGCTCGGGCATGAAAAAGAAAAAAATAAACAGCAATAACCTGTTGCTGCTGATCACCATTGTATTATTCTTTGTAATGTATGCTGCAGGATGTATCGTATATGCGGACAAAGGCTTTACCCGTTTCCAGACATTTCTGAACATCCTGATCAACAATGCAGGTCTGATCTGCATCACAGCTGGTATGACATGCGTTATGCTTACTGGCGGTATTGATATTTCCGTAGGTTCCCTGGTTGCTATGGACTGTATGATCCTGGCAGTGGGAATTGAGCAGTGGGGATGGTCCAGCCCGGTACTTATGCTTCTGATTCTTGCAATTGGCATTATATTTGGTATTGTTCAGGGCTTCTGTATTTCCTACCTGGAAATCCAGCCTTTCATCGTTACTATGGCAGGAATGTTCTTTGCCAGAGGTATGACAGCTGTGATCTGTAAAGAGCAGGTAAGTATTGTTTCTGACAAGATTTTTACCACTCTTTCCAGCTTTAAGATTTCCCTTCCATTTGGAGGGTATCTGAACAAAAAGGGAATCATGCAGTTTCCATACCTTCGTGTAACTGTTGTAGTTGCATTGATCGTAGTTCTTGCTATTTATCTGATGCTGAAATACACACGCTTCGGCCGCAGTATTTACGCAGTAGGTGGCAATCAGCAGTCTGCAACCCTGATGGGACTTGATGTTAAGAAAACACAGATGAAGGCATATATTCTTTCCAGTTTCCTTACTTCCATCGGCGGAATCTGCTACTGCCTGAATACCATGGCAGGTACCACCACCCAGGCAACCGGCCTTGAAATGGACGCTATTTCCTCCGCAGTCATCGGTGGTACACTTCTTACCGGTGGTGTAGGAAATGTACTTGGTTCCTTGTTTGGTGTATTGATCAATGGTACGATTTCTACTTTGGTTAAAACCAATGGAAAACTGATCAGCTCCTGGTCCAACATTGTAACAGCAATCCTGCTGTGCTTCTTCATTGTACTTCAGAGTGTATTTGCACTGGTAAAGGAGCGGAAGAGCAAATAAAAATTGAATAAAGACTGAAATGAGACAGGCGGGTACATGATTGAAATGTGTATCTGTCTGTTTTGTTTTGGGCATAATGGAAGAAAGGGTAACATACAAATTAGTTAATTGCAATTTTATTCTTCCTGTCCCAATTTCACAAAAATCGGTTCATGTTTCATAGCCGGAATAATTTTTTCCATCATATCTTTCATATTAATTTTCAGGCTGG
>OGOY01002564.1_pt1 | contig 15815 bp, 10 predicted proteins | sample 1552811 | NCBI WGS metagenome assembly OGOY01 (sample SAMEA2580132, study PRJEB22360) | human gut metagenome | biome: human gut; feature: human-associated habitat; material: faeces | place: Denmark | collected 2008/2010 | reverse complement strand
TAATGCACCGCCCCTTTTTCACGAAAACGATCATGAATATTATGCGATATGATACATGATAACGCGCATTTTATTTTTTTGCTGTTAATTCTTATCACAGAAAGTCCATCAGCGAGATCTGATTTGAATGTGGCAGATCCCCGAATAATCCAAGCCTATCCATCGTCTCTACTGTATTTGCGCTGACCTTGCACCGGGTCTTAAAGTCTTCCTGCGACAAAAATTCCCCTTTGCTCGCCTCATCCTCGATCAACTCTGCTGCTTTATCTCCCAGTCCGTCGATCGATGAAAACGCAGGCATTAATTTCCCATCCACGATCTGAAATCTGGTTGCTTTGGATCGATAAATATCAATCTTGCAAAAACCAAATCCTCGCGCATACATTTCCTGTACAAGATGCATATCATCTAACGTATTCTTTTCTTTGTCAGACAACTCATTTTTGCGTCTGTTGTAATCATTAATGTAATACTCTAACCGCTCTCTGCCCTGACACATGATCTCATAATCAAAGGCTGTCGCACGAATACTAAAATATGACGCATAATACGCCAACGGCTCGTGCACCTTAAACCATGCAACACGCAATCCCATCATAACATAAGCTGCCGCATGCGCTTTGGGGAACATATATTTGATCTTTTTGCAGGATTCGATGTACCAGTCCGGCACATTGCAGGCACGCATATCTTCTTCCATGTCCGGTGTCAAACCTTTTCCCTTACGTACACTCTCCATGATCTTAAAGGAACGTTCATTTTCCACGCCCATACTGATCAAATAGATCATAATATCATCACGGGTACAGATCGCCGTAGACAACGTACAGTCACCGTTTTTAATATAATACTGTGCATTGCCAAGCCATACATCGGTACCATGTGACAGTCCCGAAATACGGACAAGATCCGAAAAGTTTTTTGGCTTAGCATCTAACAGCATGCCCATAACAAAGTTAGTTCCAAACTCCGGTACACCCAGACATCCAAGCGTACATCCGCCAATATCTTCCGGCGTAATACCTAATGCCTCTGTCGAGGCAAAAAGAGAAAGCACCTCCGGATCATTCATCGGGATCTCCGAGGCATCTTTACCCGTAAGATCCTCTAACATACGGATCATTGTAGGATCCAAATGTCCTAAAATATCCAGTTTCAACAAGTTTGCATCAATCTTATGATAATCGAAATGTGTCGTTATGATCTTTGTTGTCATATCATTGGCCGGATGTTGTACCGGCGTAAAGGTGTAGATCTCTTCTCCGATCGGCAACACAACGATACCGCCCGGATGCTGTCCTGTGGTACGTCTTACACCTACACAGCCTTTCGCAATACGTTCCATTTCCGCACTGCGCTTTGTGATCTCATGTTCTTCACAATATTTCTTAACGTAGCCATATGCGGTCTTTTCCGCCATTGTACCAACCGTTCCGGCACGAAAAGTCTGACCTGCACCAAAAATAACCTCCGTATAATCGTGTGCATTACTCTGATACTCATTTGAGAAGTTCAGGTCGATATCAGGCTCTTTGTCTCCCTTAAATCCCAAGAATGTTTCAAACGGAATATCATGACCTTCTTTGTTCATTACTGTCCCACAATTCGGACAGATCTTATCCGGAAGATCGCACGCAGAAGTTCCCGCATTTTCCTTGATCACCGGATCATCAAAGTCATAATGATGGCAGGTTGAACAATAATAATGTGCCGGCAACGGATTGATCTCCGTAATTCCGGACATCGTTGCCGCAAAGGATGATCCAACTGAGCCTCGGGAACCAACCAGGTATCCATCTTCGTTAGACTTCCACACCAACTTCTGTGCAATAATATACATCACGGCATATCCGTTACCAATGATCGATTTTAACTCTCTCTCTAAACGCTCTTCAACGACCGGAGGAAGATCAGGACCATAGATCTCATGTGCTCTGTTATAGCAGATATTACGCAGATCCTGATCAGAATTTTCAATATACGGCGGACATTTTCGCGGACTGCACGGATAGATCTTATCCACCATATCAGCGATCAGATTGGTATTCGTAATGACAATTTCCTCTGCCTTTTTGGATCCAAGATATTGAAATTCCGCAAGCATTTCCTCTGTTGTTCGATAATATAGCGGTGCCTGCTGATCCGCATCCGCAAACCCCTTACCGGACATAATAATACGGCGATACACCTCATCTTCCGGATTCAGAAAATGCACATCGCAGGTTGCCACAACCAGCTTATTATAAGCCTCTCCAAGAGAAACGATCCTACGGTTAAGCTCCTTCAGATCGTTATCATCCTGTATCTGCGGATATTTATCTTCGTCACGAACCATGAATTCATTGTTCCCGATCGGCTGAATCTCCAAATAATCATAAAAGCGGACTAAACGGTCAATCTCTTCCTCCGGCTTTTCTTCAACAAGTGCACGGAACAACTCACCCGCCTCACACGCTGAACCGATCAAAAGGCCCTCACGCCACTTCATAAACAGACTCTTTGGCAATTTCGGTCGTCTGTTAAAGTATTTCAAATGAGACTCTGACACCAAACGATACAGATTCACGCGGCCGGTTTCATTTTTGGCTAAGATAACAGCATGATACGATGGCATCTTACGAATCGACTCCTCATTCGGAATACAAGCCTCGTTTAACTGTGTCAGATTCTTGATCTCCTTGTCTTCCAACCGCTTGATCATATGCAAAAAGATTTCTGCCGTTGCCTCTGCATCGTCCACTGCTCTATGATGATGTTCCAGAGAAACATTAAGCTGCTTTGCCACAGTATGTAATTTGTAATTTTTAAGTTCCGGTAAAAGTGCTCGCGCAACAGACACCGTATCCACAATCGTAAATTTGCAGTCAAGCCCGAGATCTGATGATTTCTGGCTAATAAATCCCATATCAAATCCGGCGTTATGTGCCACCATGACTGCCCCTTCACAGAACTCCAAAAATCGTGGAAGAACAGTTTCGATCCCATCCGCATCGCAAACCATAGAGTCATCAATGGATGTCAATTTCGTGATATGATATGGAATCGGTCGGTGCGGATTGATAAAGGTACTAAAACGATCGGTGATCGTTCGATTTTCGACCTTTACAGCACCAATTTCTATGATTTCATTGCTTTTAGGACCAATTCCTGTCGTCTCCAAGTCAAACACAACATACGTATCATCAAACGCTTGTCCTTCATCATTTTGAACCGCTTCGATCAGATCATCGACCAAATATGCTTCGACACCATACAACACCTTAAATGCATCGTCACGATCCACTTCATGATCTGCATCCGGGAATGACTGTACAACACCGTGGTCTGTGATCGCCACTGCAGGGTGTCCCCACTCTTTTGCACGCTTCACAAATTCACGTACCGGAACTACTGAGTCCATCTCACTCATTTGTGTATGTGCATGTAATTCCACTCGTTTTGGGCCCTCATAGATATCCATCCGTTTTTCTCTGGTATCTTTGCCCGGTTTGATGCCACGTACTGAACTGATCGTGATCTCGCGGCTAAAGGTATCAAAAATCGGGATTCCTTTCAGTTTTATAAATTTACCGTTTTTGAGTTCTCCGCCAATGGATTCTAATACTTCCGGCTCCAAAAAGATCTTCGCCTGAATCGTATCGGTAAAATCTGTAATATTAAACATTAACAGGATCTTACCACTTTTAAGCTCCCTCTCTTCCGAAGACAATATCATTCCCTCGATCACAACCTCACCCGGATCCTCCTGGATATCTGCAATCTTGATCATATTGCCATCACAGTTACGTCCATAGAAACATTCTTCGTCCACATTGCCATGAAACGAACCTCTTCCACCTTTTCGGCTGTAAGGACTGCCTCGAAACGTCTTTTTCTCTCCTCCGGCTTTCTTCTCCGTGGAATCGTTCTTTTTCTCCACAACCGGTTCCGCAGCGGTCTTGACGACAGTCTCTGTAGGTGCTTTCTGTCCGGAGACTGTCCCCGGATCCTGTGATCTTCCTGCGGTTTTTCCTTGTGCACCCATGTTTTTTGTTCCGGAACCACGCTCGGACCCTTGCGCTTTCTCCGTACCGAATGCCTCCACCGACTGCACCTGATTCTTATGTTGTATCACATCGCGATAGCTGATCTCTTCCTCTTCTTGAATCTGCGGTTCACGGTAACTGATCTTTAATGTGATCGAAAATCCGGCTTTTCTTGAAAAAAGATCTTGAACTTTCTTGATCACCTCTGTCTCTCTGGCACGAAACAATATATCATCGTCACAGCACAAATAGAGTGTCTCCCCTTCGAGATGACACTCTCCACTATAAAACATGTTAAATTCCAGAACATTGCTTTCTTTCAAGATCATCAAAATGCTGTCCTGGTATTCCTGCCAAAAATTCTCAGGCGTATACTGTTCTGACAGTCGAAACCGATCTGTTACCTGTACGGTAAATCCTGCTTTATCAAACAACTGATTCAATGCGTACTCTAACAGTGCAATCTCACGGTATGGAATAATATGTTCACTGACAATATGAACCTCCACTCTTTTTTGCTCCCGCAACAGACACAGACGTTCTACATATACTTCCTCAAAAACAGACTGCTGCCTTGCCGTCAAACGAAGATCAGCAAACGTTTCCTGTAGTAACTTTTCCATTCGATCACATCCTATCAAGTTCCTGCTGCAATGCTAAGAGTAATTGATCTTCCGGAACTTTACGGATCACTTCGCCTTTTTTGATCAAAAGACCCTCACCTTTGCCCCCGGCAATTCCGATATCAGCCTCTCTCGCCTCTCCGGGACCATTTACAACGCAGCCCATTACAGCTACTTTTATATCTTTGTCAAGATCCTTGACCATATTTTCCACTTTCGTTGCAAGACCGATCAAATCAATCTGAGTTCGTCCACAAGTTGGGCAAGAAACAACCGTTACGCCCCCTTTACGCAACCCAAGTGTCCGCAAAATAAGTTTTGCCGAGCGTACCTCTTCGACCGGATCACCAGTGAGAGACACACGGATCGTATCTCCAATACCCTCATACAGAATCGTTCCAATACCGATCGCTGATTTAATGTTCCCGGAGTGAACCGTTCCAGACTCCGTAATTCCAACGTGCAGCGGATAACGACTCTGTTTATCCATTAACTCATGTGCTTTGATACTCATTAATACATCCGAGGATTTAATACTGATGACCAAATTGTCATAGCCCATATTTTCGATCATTGCAACTTTCTGTAATGCACTCTTTACCAACCCCTCCGCCGTCACATGACCGTATTCTGCAATAATATCTTTTTCAAGAGAGCCACTATTGACGCCGACACGGATCGGGATCCCACGCTCCTTAGCAGCATTCACAACAGCACGTACACGCTCCTCATCACCAATGTTGCCAGGATTGATACGAATCTTATCTGCCCCGTTTTCAATTGCCGCCAATGCCAGACGATAGTCAAAATGAATGTCTGCAACCAGCGGAATATGGATCTGTTTCTTGATCGCAGGGATTGCCGCCACTGCCGCATCATCATTTACGGTGCTTCTGATGATGTCACAGCCTGCCTTTTCAAGTTTTAAGATCTGTGCAACTGTAGCATCTATATCACTGGTTTTTGTATTTGTCATCGACTGGATCAGGATCGGATTTCCACCACCGATCACCCGGTCTCCTATCTTTATAACTTTTGTATGATCTCTGTACATATTAACTCCTGTTCATCTAATGAAAGAATACATTCTTGATATCGTTAAATAATATCACAACCATCAACAGCATAACCAGAACAAATCCGATCAGCGTCACGATATTCTCCTTATCCTTCGGAACCTTCTTTCTCGTTACTGCTTCAATTAACAGGAAGATAAATCGTCCTCCATCCAAGCCCGGTATCGGCAGCAGGTTCATAACGCCAAGGTTTGCCGACAGCAGTACGATATAATTCATCCAGTTTAAGAACAGATCGAGCACACTGCTCTTTGCTGCCTTATTGAAGGTATCGTTCATGTTCTTCGCTACTCCGACCGGACCGGATACTTCATCCGAACTTACCTGACGGGTAACGATCAGCTTCAGGCTTAAGAAGGTTGCTTTTACCCAGTATCTGGTCTCATAAGCAGAATATTTACAAAGCTCTCCGAAGTTCTTCGGGAGCTGATAACCGACACTCATTATTCCGATCTTATAGCCATCCGGTGTCTTTGCCGGATGTACCGTCGTATCATAGATCGTTCCGTCTTCTTTCTCAAGTGTCAGATCGATCGGTGAACCATCTCCATAAATCTGAAGATAGATCTGTAACTCACGGAAATTTTTAACTGTACTTCCCTCAATCTTTAATACCCGATCGCCATCTGATATCCCGGCTTCTTCTGCCGGATATACACCATTAAAATATTCCTCGGCATTTTCGATCTGGTATTTTTCAATATTATCTTTATTGTATACTGCTCCTATGATCGCAGGATCACTTCCACAGAAATGAATGATCACCATGGAAAATAAAAATGCGATCACAAAGTTCATGGCAGGGCCTGCAAGTACAACCGCCATTCTTGCCCAGATGGATTTCTTCTCAAAGGAATTCTCATCATTTTCGTTTTCTTCATCATCTTCGCTGAGCATCATACAATAGCCGCCAAGTGGAATCAGCCGCAGCGTATACTGTGTTTCTTTCTTATGAAACTGAAACAGCTTCGGTCCGAATCCCATCGAAAACTCTTTTACTGTGATATGATTGATCTTTGCTACAATAAAATGTCCCAGCTCATGAAAGAAAATGATGACACCAAAAACAAGTATGATCAATATGATATTCAAAAACTAACACCCACTTTCAATAAATTCATATACTTCCTGCTCGGTTGCAAGAATCTCATCTATATCAGGATTTTCAATCAATTTATGATGATCCATGGATGCACGGATGATATCATAGATATCAAGAAAATCGATTTTTCTGTCTAAGAACTGCTTTACTGCATATTCATTTGCTGCATTGAATACTGTAGGCATCGAACCACCGATTCCGATTGCCTCATATGCGTATCGTAACCCAAGAAAGGTATCCATATCCGGTGTCTCGATCACAATCGATGAAAGCTTCGTAAAGTCAAGACGATCTCCCGGCATGTATCTTCGTTCCGGATAGAACAGCGCATACTGGATCGGCAGCTTCATATCCGGCGTACCGAGCTGTGCGATCACTGCTCCATCTTTATATTCTACCATTGAATGAATGATACTCTGCGGCTGGATCACAGCCTGAATATTTTCCGGCGCTACATCAAATAACCATTTTGCTTCAATAACTTCCAGACCTTTATTTACCATCGTTGCTGAATCAATGGTGATCTTTCTTCCCATGCTCCAGTTTGGATGCTTTAATGCGTCCTCTAATTTCACATGCTTTAAAAACTCTCTGCTCTTGCCACGAAATGGTCCACCGGATGCTGTCAACAGAATTTTTTTAATGGAATCATGTGTATTTCCCTGCAATGACTGGAAGATTGCCGAATGTTCACTGTCAACCGGAAGGATCGATACTCCTTTTTCCTTTGCAAGCGGCATAATGATATGTCCCGCTGTAACCAGAGTTTCTTTATTTGCAAGGGCAATGTCTTTTCCCGCTTTAATCGCTGCCACAGTCGGGCGGATACCGATCATTCCTACAATAGCGGTAACTAATATATCCGATGTCTTGTATTCTGCAATCTCGATCAGCCCATCCATGCCTGATACGACACGGATATCCATATCCTTCAGACGATCTTTTAATTCATCTGCCAGCTTCTCATCCCACAGACCAACGATTTCCGGTCGGAACTCTCTCGCCTGCTTCTCTAATAAGTCTATGTTTCTTCCTGCTGATAAAGCACAGATTTTTATATCCTGATTCCATCTTGCGATCTCAAGTGTCTGTGTTCCTATAGATCCTGTGGATCCAATGATAGCTACATGTTTCATATTTGTTCTCCTTTACCCATTTCAAACATCTGTATCTAACATTTTTTATCTGTCTGCACTATTTCCAATGCGACATAAAGGAAAAGCAGCGTAATTATGAGCACAGTTCATCTGTACGCTCTCCCACACTGCTTTTTCTGATTACAACAAATATAATATAAGATAATACATAATTGGTGCTGTAAATATAATGCTGTCAAACCGGTCAAGGATTCCGCCATGCCCCGGTATCAACTTGCCATAATCTTTGATATCATTATTTCTCTTGATTGCAGAAGCCGCCAGATCCCCGATAACTGCAGGCAGCGCACATACAGCTCCGATCAATGCAAATATCCATACAGAATGTGCAACCTGCATGAAATGATTATAAATCAAACCAAATACAACACCTAATATTCCTGCTCCAACGATTCCGCCGATCAGACCCTCGATACTCTTCTTCGGACTTAAGATCGGTGACATCTTGTGCTTACCGATCGCGCGTCCGACCAGATAGGCACAGGTATCATTACCCCAGGAGCTGACAAAGATCAGCAGAACAAGAATCAGTCCATGTTTCATATCTCGTATGAGATACACATACGACAACATTACACCTACATATACAAATGCAAAAAATGCCGCCATGATCTCTTTATCTTTGTAATTCGGATATGTGAGCACATAGATTGCAAGGATGACCAGCATATAGACCGCAATCAACGGTAATATAAACTGATGCAGGTCAAAATACAACAATGCATAATAAAAAACCGTTGCACCGTAAGCTGCATATCCAAGTCCTTTCTTGTTCAGCCCATATATACGAAGTAACTCCATCACACCGATCAGCGAAACCGCACACATTACCAGACATGTAAGTGCTCCGCCAAAATAAAGTGTGATTGCTGCAATGATCACCAGGATCACTGCACTGATTGCCCGTTGTTTAAACATATTATTTCCTCTTTATTTTACCCCGCCATACCGACGGTCTCTATGACTGTAATACCGGCATGCATTAACCAGCTCGTCCATATCAAAGTCCGGCCATAACACATCCGTAAAATAAAATTCCGAATATGCGATCTGCCATGGAAGAAAATTCGATGTCCGAAGCTCTCCGCTGGTACGAATCAACAGATCCGGATCCGTCAGTTCCTTTGTATCAAGGCAGGCACTGACTGTATCCTCTGTAACCGCATCCGGTGATAACTTTCCAGCCATACAGTCGGATGCAATCTGTCTGACCGCTCTTGTGATCTCATCCCGTCCGCCATAGTTAATTGCTACAGAAAACTGAAGTCCTGTATTATTTGCTGTAGCTTTCTCCAGATTATACATCTTCTCTACGATATCCTTCGGAAGGTCCTCACGCTTACCTATGATCCTTACGCGCATGTTATTCCGGTTGGATCGCTCGATGCTGTCAACCAGATACTTACGGAAAATATTCATGATCGTAGATACTTCCTCTACTGAACGTTTCCAGTTCTCGGTAGAAAATGCGTATACAGTCAGGTATTTAATACCAAGTTCATCTGCATTCTCGCATGTTCGCTCGATTGCCTTTGCGCCCTCTGAATGTCCATAGGTTCTTGGCATCAGTCGTTTCTTCGCCCATCTTCCGTTTCCATCCATGATGATCGCAACATGCTCAGGAATATTGATCATTTCTCCATTTATTTCTTTATTCATAATTACTCCAAATTAAACAGTTAAGATCTCTGTTGATTTCTTCTCAATAGCCTTATCAATCAGACCAACATACTTGTCTGTCATCTTCTGGATCTTATCCTCGTTTGTCTTTAATTCATCCTCTGAGATATCTCCGGCTTTCTCCATCTTCTTGATCGCATCATTTGCATCTCTTCTGACATTACGGATAGCAACTTTTGCATTCTCACCTTTTTTCTTAATATCCTTAACGATCTCTTTTCTTCTTTCCTCTGTCAGTTCAGGGAAATTCAGGATGATGTTCTTACCGTCATTGTTTGGTGTCAGCCCAAGATCTGAATTCAGTATCGCCTTCTCGATCGCCTTTACCAGTGATGGCTCCCATGGTGCGATCATCAGCGTTCTTGCTTCCGGTACAGTGATATTTGCAAGCTGCTGCATCGGTGTCGGTACACCATAATATTCTACCTTGATCTTATTTAAAATGTTAGGGTTGGCACGTCCTGCACGGATCGTAGCATATTCCCCTTCCAGGTTTTCAACTGTCTTCGTCATTTTCTCTTCGTACTGTGTCAACATATCTTTGTTCCTCCTGTTTATTTATACGTTCACATATGTTCCTGTAAAGCCACCGGTAACGGCCTTTACAATACTGTCTTCACCATTTAAGCCGAATAACATCATCGGCATTTTGTTTTCCATTGCAAGAACTGCAGATGCAAGATCGATAACTCCAAGCTTATTATCAACAATGTCTTTCATCTGCATGCTGTCATATTTCTTTGCATTTGGATTTGTCTTAGGGTCACTGTCATATACGCCGTCAATTGCTTTTGCAGATAAGACTACATCTGCCTTTACTTCAACCGCCATAAGAACAGTTGCCATATCTGTTGAGAAATACGGATGTCCGATTCCTCCGGCAAAGAAAACAACTTCTCCCTGCTCCATATATTCTACAGCTTTATCACGGTTGAACAGCTCTGTCATTGTTCCGCATGCAAATGGTGTCATGATATGTGATTTGATTCCAAATACACGAAAAGCATCTGCGGTATAGATACAGTTCATAACAGTTGCAAGCATGCCGATTGAATCTGCTTTTACACGATCCATATTTTCTGAGGTTCTGCCACGCCAGAAATTACCACCACCGATTACTACACAAAGCTGGATTCCTTTATCCAGGATCTTCTTTACCTGTCCGGCAACATCATATACAGTCTTTTCATCAAAGCCCTGCTTTTTTTCTCCGGCAAGTGCTTCTCCACTAAGTTTCAATAACACTCTGTTCATTTCCATAATTGTAACCTCTTATGTTTTCTCAAAATTTTTCTATCCTAGTATAGCACAATATAACTATATTTCAAACAGGAAGTTGGAAAGATTTTATTCAAATTATCGAAGCTCCGGATCTGTTCTCCATAACAAAAAGAACACCACAAAATCTGACTGGTTTCATGATGTTCTTTCGTTTCTGGTATGTTTCTATATACTATTTATTAACGATTGAATCCGGATCATCATCTACTGTAAACGTATCCAGATCGATCTGGTTATAATATCCTGTATCGTTGATAATATTTGCACTGATATTTTTAACTGTCTGGGATGGAACATAATCATAATCGTTAAACAGATATCTGTGAAGAACGACTACATTGTTCTCCAGATCTCCTGCTACAACCAGACTTCCCTTACTTCCAAGTGTTGGTGTTGACCATGTAAATGGGAAACCGGTTGAGGATTCCAGTTTGTAATTGAAGCAGTTCGTTGCAAGATCCATAATCTCTTTCTTTGTAAGGCTGGAGCTGATATCATCTACAACTGCATTCAGGCAGTCATTTAACTTGGAGATTCCGGCACTCTTTGCCTTTTCGATCATAAGGCTGATAACCTTTCTCTGTCTCCATGCTCTGGTGATATCACCCTGGTCTGTACTTCGGATTCTTGCATATGCGGTAGCCTGAACACCATCAAGATGTACAACACCTGTATCATATACATACGTAGACTGGATGCCATTGACTCTCTGCTGTTCATCGATACACTGATTCAGCTTGTCAAGCTCGCTGGACTTCAATTCGATATCAAGACCGCCAAGTGCATCGATTGCTTCTGTCAATGCCTTGAAGTTTACAGTTACATAAGCTGTAATATTCAGGTCAAGGTTCTTGTTCAATGTATTGATCGCCTCTGAAGCTCCGCCATAAGCATAAGCATGTGTGGCCTTCTCATAGCTCTTGGAATCATTTGCAAGCTCCAGATATGTGTCACGATATACAGAAGACATCTTAACCTCCTGTGTATCATTGTTAATGCTTACAATGATGATTGCATCGGATCGTGCTCCGCTTTCTACCATATCAATATCACGGCTATCTACACCGAATAATGCGATCGTTGTATAACCGGTCATCTTCTTTACGGTTTCTTCTGCAAGGTCATCATTCACCTTAACGTCTTTTAACTCTTCAAAATTCATTTTATTAAATGCTGAATTGATATAAGCATTTACAAAAAGGACACCTCCAAGAATGATCACCAGTATTTCTGCTATAAGGGCAATGATCCATGGTTTGTTTTTACTCTTTTTCTTCTTTTTTCCGGAAGATCTGCGCTCAGCAGATTTTTTCTGTGCCCGCTTTGCTGCTGTATCTTCCATATCATCATAATCGTCGAAATCTTCATCGCTAAAAATATTATCGCTCATTATTCATTCTCCTATACGTTTGTGTATATGTTTCATCTCAACAGAACTATTTTTCGTACAAAATGTCAATTTTCCACGAACAAACAAGGTGTATTCTACTACAAATAATATTCAAATTCAACCTGTTCATAAAAATATAACATTTACGCCGGACTGTCTTCTTTATTCGCCCAGGATAAATTTGTCAATAACCGGAACCAGACCATCTTCGTCATTTGAGAGTGTTACATAATCTGCATGTTCCTTTACGATCTCCTGTGCATTTGCCATCGCCACACCGACACCCGCATATTCGATCATCGTCAGATCGTTATATCCATCTCCGCAGGCAACCAGATTCTTTACATCCATGTGCAGATATTCCAGAAGCTTTTCAAGGGATGTTGCCTTATGCACACCCTTTGGCATGATCTCAACAAAGAAAGGCTCGGAACGGAAAACAGTAACCGAATCTCCATACAGGGCTACCAGCTCCTGCTCCACCTGCTCTGCAACATCAGGTTCTGCTGTCAGCAGGCACTTATTGATCGGGAAGTCAATAAAGGAACGAAAATCCTCCACCTGTACGATCTCCATACGATTGATCCTTGCCTCAAGACTCATATAATCATCAACCGGGGTTCCTGTTACAACGACGTCATCCTTATAAGTCACCATCCCAATCTTTTTCTCAACACAGTAATCATATATTTTTCTTGCGATCTCATTATCTACACATGCCTGATATGCGATCTCACCTGTTTTGTAATTCACGATACGTCCGCCATTGAATGCCAGCACATATCCACCATACTGATTCAGTTCCAGTTCATCCGCAATCTTCCGGATTCCAGGCAGCGGCCGTCCGGATGCAATTGCCACAACATGTCCTTTTTTCTGGATCTCCATGATCTTATCCAGTGTAGGCTTTGTGATCTCTTTTTTCGAATTAGTCAATGTACCATCAATATCAAGTGCTATTATCTTCTTCATCTTGTTATCTCCACGTTTATCTTCAATTTGTAATGATCAAGTTGATAATATATAGTAGTTTCACCTCTTTGTCCAGTAGTTTACCCGAAAAAATGCGATTCTATTGTAATTGACGGTGCGATTGTATTATAATAATCAATCATAAATGCATCTTTTTTATTAAATTTCGGAGTTTTGGCATGAATTATACGATCTATATAAAAGAAAAAAATCTGGCACCAAATATAAAAGCGGCTGTCACCTTTCTGTAAAGCTACAGTCTGCTGTGCAGGCAAAAAAAAAGCTGCCTTTGCAGGCAGCGATATCAATATCCTGATCACCCCTGACCAGACAGGCAAGCACACGATCTCTTCCGAAGCCTTTGCCCGAATGATCTCTGACTATGCCTTGGGCGGATATTCAAAAATCAGTTATTTTATTGGATTTTCTCCGGATGATCTGCCGATTTTATCCGATCAGATCTTTTCTGTTTCCAGTATGACATTATCTAACGAGATCTGCCTGATTGCCTTTACGGAACAGCTCTATCGTGCCTATACCATCAATAACAACATTACTTATCACAAATAATACGGATCTGGTCAAGCAACATGACACGCATCAACTGATGCGGGAATGTCATATCCGAAAAACTCATTTTCACATCTGCACGTCTGATAAGTTCGTTTGAAGTTCCCAGAGAACCACCGATCAGAAAGGATACTGCTTCATATTCCCGCTCTTCTGCCTGACGTATGATTGCCGCAAATTGTTCGGTTGTATATTTTTTACCTTCTATGCAAAGAGCGATCACAAAATCATTTTTGCCGATACTTGCAAGACTGTTTCTGCTTTCTGTTTCAATGATCTTCTGCTTTACAGCATCGGATGCATTCTTCGGTATTTTCTCATCCTCACTCTGAATGATCTCTACCCGGTTCTTTTTGTTGATCTGTTTACAGAGTTCCTGTATCTGACTGCTATAATATTCTTCTTTTATCTTTCCAACACATATGATCTTGAACAGCATCATGCATCTCCATTTTCTATCTCTGATCCAGCTTTATCTGGTCAAACAATTTCTTTTCCGCTTCATTTTTCTTATGCGTAAACATACTGACAATGATCGTTACCGCCAAAGCAAATACAAAGGACGCAGTTCCCGCACTCAGTTCTGTTGATACCGCCAGTGTATTTCCTTCTATCATCGGTACAAAATACCAGACAGAACAAACCGCAAGCCCTGTAAACAGTCCTGCAAAAATTCCCGGTCTGCTTGCTGCTCGCCAGACAACTGCCAATATACATGGAGCTGCCATTGCAGATGCATACTCCCATGAAACCGTGATCAGTTTCTGATACTCCGGCTTCCATATACCGACGATCACCAGTAATGCGCCTGAAAGAATAACCAGCAGGCCTATATCTGCCACATTCTGCTGTTTTTCATTCCTGATCCATTTCATTTTTGGCAGAAGTCCCCGAGCTACTTCCATACTCATTGCAAATATACGCTCGGTCAGACACAACAGCGTAATAACCAAAACTCCAAGTATAACATATCGGATCTCTGTCGGAACTTCCAGCTTATGACATAAGGCTGCAATATAAGTCCGGAGCAGTTCGTCAATTCCAGAATCAAGCGTCACCTTTAACGGATAGATACATACTGCATTTAACAATGACCAGACACTGATCACAACAATCATCACGCCTGTATACAGGATTGACAACACCCGTCCACGATCCAGCTCATGACTGTCCTTTGCTTCAAATGCTCCATTAAATAAAAATGGAAGTCCAAGACAGCCAAGTCCCATACCGACCATGGATATAATATATGTAACACCGGTCTGTGTGCCGTTATAATACAGAATATTCAGATATACACTAGTTCCGCCCTTCATATGCAGCTTTCCATAAATATCGAGAAGCTCCGATGGTTTATTTACCATAAACAAACTGATGACCAGCACAAAGAATACAAACAGCAATATTATATAGAAGATACTCCTTATTACACTTCTTACTTTATTTCCGAGTATACACATATAAATGCTTAAGCTCACCACGATTCCTACGGCAACCCAGTGATATTCCATGCCAACCGTCTTGCTGATCACCTTACTCCCATATTCCAGCAATGCTGCAGTCATAGACAGAAGGATCAGCAGCCATACAACAAGAAAGCTGTCCTTTAATATAACCGACCGGTATCTGTCATATAAAAATTCCCACATACTTCCGATGGTCTTCTGGGAAAGATCCCGATAAGAACGGAGCCGCTTTACCAGAAACAACCAGGCAAATGTTGTACCGACAAACAGACCAATATTGATAACACACACACCGGCTCCATATACTCCGATCACCGGCGGCAGCAGGACCAATGACCAGAGCAGCATCTCTGCCATTGAATTATTTCCAGCCAGCAGTGCCCCGTTTAATGTATTTTGATCATTCTGAAATAAATATTTTCTTTTGCTTCTGCTCATATCAAAGACTCCTTCAAACCCACCCGGGTTCCGAT
>OGOY01002551.1_pt1 | contig 15908 bp, 15 predicted proteins | sample 1552811 | NCBI WGS metagenome assembly OGOY01 (sample SAMEA2580132, study PRJEB22360) | human gut metagenome | biome: human gut; feature: human-associated habitat; material: faeces | place: Denmark | collected 2008/2010 | reverse complement strand
CGATGGAGACGACCCAACCGATGAAGGGAATCCAGCCAAAGATGCCGCCGATGATGCCGCCGATAAGGCCCACCACCAGCGTCAGGACGAAGGCATAGAAACCGTATTCGAAGTTCTTGCCCGTCACGATCTTCCCGGGCAGCGGGCTGCGGCCGCCGAAAGGCACCTCGCGGGACCAGAACAGAAGGTAGCCGGCCACGACGAAGTTCAGAATCGGCACGCACATGATGAGGCCGAGCACCAAAAGCCGGCTGACGTAGTTCGGCGTCGCCTTCACATCCTCCCAGGCGGCTTTAAGGCAGCTCGTGGCATAGGCGGTGGGTCTTTGGGGGCGTGGGGGGGCGCCGGAGCCGGCACGGGCTGGGTCGGGGGCGTGTAGTTCATCGGATCCATAGGAGCCTCCTGTTCTCCCCGGAGTCGAAATGCCTGCACCTTGCGGTACGTGAGACGCCGCGCAAACCAGAGGCGCTCCGACTCGAATGACGTTGGGGCTATTGTGACATCATTTCCCCTCTTGACACCGAATCAGTGGGGAAATTGTCATCTAATTCCGCAAGAATTAAGCAAGCTTGAAGGAGTCCCTGAAGAGCAGACTTCTACATCTCGCGCTTCTCCACCACCGTGTAGGCGGGAAGGATGCTCGCCTTCACTACGCGATAGCAGAGAATGGCAGTAATGGGCATCCCCAAGCACAGAAGCGTGCCCACCTTGAAGGAAGCCATGGTGCCGAAGGTATCGATGAGAGCGCCGGCCACGGTGGGCCCGAAGGCGGCCCCACAGGTATAGCCGGCATTGAGCCACGTGATGGCCTCGGTGAGGCGCGCGTCGGGCACGGCGCGCTCGCAAACGCCGTTGGCCACGATGAGCAGGGGCGCGTAGGTGCACGCGCCCAGCAGCGCCACCGCCATCAGCGTGGGCGCCGAATCGATAAGGAACATGGTGCCGAAGGACAGGCCGACGGCGCAGGCGGCCACCACGAGCTGCTTGGGCAGAGGCGCCCGCAGACGCACCATGCCGAACAGAAAGCCCGCCGTCATGGACACCGCCCCCGAGGCCATAAGGACCGCACCGGCGAAATCGGGGCTGTTCAAGTCCTCGGAAAGCGACACCGTGGCCGTGTCGAACAGGCCGAGGAACGACCCGGCGAAGGCGTAGATCACGAACAGCACGCGCACCGCCGAGGAGGTTCTGCACACAGGCGGCGATGTGCTGCGGATGGAGTTGGGAAGCTCTGCTGTACAAATCGGCTCTGCCGGTGCCAGGACGGCCTTGCATTATGCGGAGTCGTTCTCGACCAGTGCGGATGATTTTGCTGACCGCACACCGGGCATCATCAGTAATACAGGCTTTCAGACCGGTCATAGCGTTATCAGGGTGGCGCGGTTCTTTGCCCATCCTGTCAAAGCGCTTGTGTCTATCGGCAGGACGGCACTTATTTGTGGCGCAATTGTTCTATTGCTGCTGATTATTGGGCTGCTAGGCCAGATGAGCGGTACTACAACGACCAGCGTGCTGTGTGCCGACAGGCCGGAGGATATTCAGCAGCTTGTCGAAAGCATCAATACCTACCGCAACGAGTCCGCCACTGACGAACTGCGCAGGGCCTTTCGCAACGATGCTGACCCCAACGGCAACCCCTACGGCTACGACACGCTGACCGGCCAGCGCAGCAACAATATGCAGCATGGCGTCACATGGAGCTACGCCAACGGCATCTACAATGATACTGCAGAGATCATCTCGATGGCCGCGGTCTACTATCAGCAGGACTGGCCCAGTTCACAGGAGCTTGCGGCTTTTACAGACGACGTGCCATTTACCCAATATTGCCGCGCCCTGACAGCCTACGGCATGGAAATCACCGCGCGGGAGTCAGCGCCCTACTCCTGCATCAGCTATGGCGGCTGCGTCAATGGCTACCGCAGCGAGGGCGAGACCGTGACCATCACAGAGTACCGATGCGAAACGCACACCTGTGCCCAAGGCAACGAAGAATGCGGGCACTACCACAACGGAATATGGGAATGGAGTGACGACCACGCGGAAGGCAGCGGCCGCCCCGAATGGATCGAAGACGGCACACACGATGTGACCGTCTTTTTTCCTGTCATTTTCCCGGATGGGGCCACCCAGTCAGAGCTGTGTGCTCTGCCGGATGACTACGCCCAAGTTGTCGACGGCAAAATTGCCGCAGAGGACTGCAATGGCAGTATCGTGCTGGATGAAAGTGCAAATCTCTACAAGGGCGAGCTGAATGATTGGTTCTATGCTCCGAACGGGCGCACCGCCACCTTTACAATGGAGACCACCGACGGCGACGAGGTCATGACGAAGGACTATACCGTGACCTTTACCAACGCAACCGCTATCCCATGGTGTCCCGGTGAGCTACACGACGGCCAATACGGCCATTATGACCTAAACTGCACCATTTATCTGACCGGCTATGACCGCTATGCTAACCCGGAAACCGAAGCCCCCAATGGTGCGGACGGCGGCACGGGTAATCTGGAGGCGCTGGCTGCAAGCAGCAACGACGACACGCTGACACGGACAGTCATCAAGCAGGATCAGTACGGCAATGCGTATGCGGGCAATGCTGTCACCGCCCGCTTTACGAAAACTGTAACGCTGCCGCCCGGTGCGGCGGGCTTCAAGGGCTGGTACGAGAACGGCGCGGACGCTTATGGCAATGTGGAATGGGCGTCCTTGCTGTATCGCATGGACTGGGAGGCGCTTTACGGCGTTGCGGACGGCATCAAGTGCCGCTCCATAGGCTCCGCTTTGACTGCTGACGAGCTGCAGGCATTGCTGGCCGGACTGAACATTGATCCCGACACTGCGCGCGGGCAGGTCGTAGCCTTTGCCATTAGCTGTCAAGGTCATTTTGTGTACGGGCAGCCCTCGTCGCTGCGCGGTGGCCCCGGCAATGCCAGCGTCGGGCTGAATTTGGACTGCTCCAGCTTTGTGCAGTACTGTTATTGGGCGCAAGGCTTGCCGTTCTCAGCCGGTAATACAGACGCCTATGGCCTCACCGGGGACTTGCGGGCAATCTCTTCTGCCGAGGTCCAGCCGGGCGACCTTCGGGTCGTCTATGCCGCTGGCGGTGAGCAAGGCCATGTGCAGATGGCGCTCGGCGGCGCGTGGATTGAATGCTGTTATGGCTACGGCGTCTGCGTAAACATGTCCAACGCCTGGATGGAGAGCCGCGGCTGTCATTACTTTACCTATGCCGGATTTTAAGGAGGCGTTTTTCATGAAAAGAGTTCTGGCAATTTTGCTTTTGGTTCCGTTTATCATGGTGATGGCACCGCCCTGCCTTGCTGCGGGAAACGGAGAGGTGACGGTATCCTTAGTAGATATTCCCGCGGAGCTGCAGGAACGTTCCGTGCTGATTACGTTGGGCAGCGGCCCCAATGATACGGATACTGTTCTTGTAACGCTGAACGGCTTGAACCAGTATAGACAGACTGTAACGTTGCCGGAGGGAACCTATTACTGCAATGCCGCTGTTCAATACGACGCCCTAAACGATTGGCCGCTGCGCGAGGTTGACGGCACCACCTTTTTGCAGGTCGAGGCTGGTGGTCAGTATGAGCTGCAATATGAGTTTGCAGGTGAGAGTTGGTTCACGGAAGTAACCGGGCAGACACGCTATTATACGCCGCAGCCTCTGCGCCAACCACCTGCCGACCATCAGCCAACAACGGCCCAGGTCAGCGCATACCTGACGGCACCAGTCGGCTTTTCTCAACACTGTATCGTCTACCTGCAGAACCTGTACAGCGGTACGGTATACGCGCTGGATGTATACGAATCCAATCAGCTGGCCGCCGTTTGCACGGAGGCTGACAGTGGACTGTATACGTTTCTGTCTGCCCGCGTTGTGGGCGATGCAGCGGAGCGCTACCAGTTCGAGTGCGAGCAGAAGGAGCTGAATACCGATGACAGTGCGAGCTTTCACCTGACAGTAACGGACACAAAAAATCCAGACGCCGAGCTGTGCACGTCCAGCCGTGACGAGAACGCCACGGTACAGCGCGCGGCAGCCTATAATGCACCAGCTGCCGCTGCGCCGTCCGCAACGCCGACACCAGAGCCAACCTCTTTTCAACCTGTACAGCAGAGCCAAAAGCCGGCAAATCCGTTCTGGAATGTGATGGACTTTTTGCCCATCGTTTTTATTGGAGCCGGCCTGTTCTGGTTTTGGCAGAAGTACCGCTGGGGCGGCCCGAAGGGGTAACGTGAGCGAAAGCGAACGTTAGCAAGCATTGCATGTGAAATTCACATGCGACATTTAGGGGCACCCTAAAACCCGTTTTACAGGAATCAGCAAAGATGCGGAATGGAGAATTTTGCTTTGTCCACTACTAATCGAACACGGCCTATTTGCAAGCCAGTATACTTCACAGATGATGAATGGCTATCTGTAGCAGCAAAAATGGCAGAAAGTGATATGCTGCATATATCGGTGCAGTAGCGACGCTTGCACGGAGTTTTAGCGACACCGTATCGGGGAAATAGCGACACTTTGTCGGCCTAAAGCGACATCTTGAGAGCTTTGCGGTATACTTGATTTGCACGTAGATTTACGTGCAAATCAAAATACCGGAGGTTAAAAATGGTAAACTACCGCGAGATTCTCAGGCTTCACTCATTGGGGCAAAGTCAACGCACAATTCGAAGTTCAGCACACTGTTCAGACAATACTGTTCGTACTGTTTTGGAGGTGGCTAGTCAAAAAGGCATCCAGTGGCCTCTTGATGACGACATTACCAACGCCGATCTGGAGCGGATGCTCTTCCCGGACAAGTACAAGAGTGCTTGCTTGTACATTGAACCGGACTATCCGTACATTCACCGTGAGCTGGCAAAGCGTGGTGTTACACTGACCTTGTTGTGGGAAGAGTACCGTCGCACATGCTACGATGAAGGCAAGAAGCCGTACATGTTTACGCAGTTCGGCGAGAAATACCGCAAATGGGCCCGCGTCACCAAGGCAACCATGCGTATCCAGCACAAGCCCGGAGACGCCATTGAGGTAGATTGGGCCGGCGATACGATTCCCATTTTCGATTCTGTAACCGGTGAGCAGAGCAAGGCTTACCTATTTGTAGCAGTCCTGCCCTGCAGTTACTACGCCTATGCAGAAGTTTGCGGTGACACGCAGACTGAGAATTGGTTGAACTGCCATGTTCATGCGTTTAACTACTTTGGCGGAGCAACGAGACTTTTGATTCCGGACAACTGCAAAACTGCGACATCTTCCAATACCCAGTATGATGTGGTAGTGAACCGCAGCTACCAGGAGTTGGCAGAGTACTATGGAACTGCCATTGTTCCAACTCGCGTTCGTAAGCCAAAGGACAAAAGCGCCGCTGAAGCATCTGTGAACTTTGCAGAGACCTGGATTATTGCAGCTCTGCGTGACAGGAAATTCTTCACCGTGAGGGAAGCACAGGAAGCGGCGGCAGAAAAGCTCGAAGAGTTCAATGCCCGCACATTTAAAGCGCGTGCAGGATGTCGGCGTAGTGCCTATCTTGAAGAAGAAAAGGCGTATATGCTGCCGTTGCCAGCAATTCCGTTTGAGCCTGCCGTCTGGTCTGTAGCCAAGGTCCCCAACGATTACTGCATCTCGGATGGCCGGAACAAATATTCTGTTCCGTACAATCTGATTGGAGAGAAAGTCGATATTCGCGTCACGAAGAATGTGGTTGAGGTTTATTACCGCGGCAGCCGCATGGCGTGTCACCGCCGTCTGCAAACAGTGCAGCACGATCCACTGGTGAAGTTGGAACATATGCCGGAAGCTCACCAGAAATACCTGACATACAATGCGGATGACTTTAAAATCTGGGCAATGTCTGTAGGGCCTCAAACGGAGCAGGTCGTTGCTTACTTTCTGGAATCCGGTAAGGTTCCCGAGCAGGGATACAAGGCCTGTGTAAGTCTTAGAAAGCTCGGCGAAAGGTACGGCAAAGAGCGCCTGGAAATGGCTTGTATGAACACGCTTGCATATGGTGCGACGCCTTCTATTCGTAATATTAGCAGTATTCTGAAAAGCAAGCAGAGCAAGTCTGCTGAAAATGCTGCAACTCCGAAGAAAACGCAAGATCTCGAACGCTATGGCATTACGCGTGGCGCTGCCTACTTTGCGAAGGGAGGCAACCGCTAATGACACAGCAGACGCTTGATATGCTCGCAGATATGAAGTTGAGCGCGATGGCAGCGGAGCTTGCCAACCAGCTAAAAGATCCTTCGTTTGCAGCCCTCGGCTTTGAAGAACGGCTTGATATGATTGTGACCGCAGAATGGAACAAGCGGCAGACAAACAAGATTAACCGTTTGATTAGAAACGCTCATTTCAGCGCCTCATCTGCAACAATTGAAGGCATTGAATACTACGAGGACCGCAAGCTGGACAAGACGCAGATCCTGCGTTTGGCCACATGCAAATACATTGATGAAGGTCACCATGTAATTCTGAAGGGAGCCTCCGGCAATGGAAAGACGTATATTGCCTGTGCGCTTGGAAATGCAGCCTGCCGCCGCTTGAAAAAAGTTGCCTACATCCGCTTACCTGAATTACTGGACGAAATTACGATTGCCCGCAGCCGTGGCGAAGTGAAGAAGTTGCAAGCCACTTACAGAAAATTCGATCTGCTGATTTTGGACGAATGGCTGATTCGTCCTCTCACTCCTGAGGAGTCCTACGAGCTGCTGGAAATTGTTGAGATGCGCTGCGAACGTTCGATGATTTTTTGCACGCAGTACGAACCGGATGGCTGGTATCCACGTATTAATTCCAACCCTGAAACGGATAGTCCCGTCTCAGAGGCGATTATGGACCGCATTGTCCACAATTCGTATGACATTATGGTAGATGGCCGTATCTCCATGCGGGAGCGCAAAGGTTTGAAGGCTATGCAGAAAGCGGGTGCTACGGATGTCTAAGTGCCCTTACAATTCGTCCACTGATCCGTGCGAGCTTGAAGTTCAACTTATGGTAGCCAATGTTGTTGAGGAAGAGGCCACCGAAACATTCCACGAGATGCAGGCTGAAATTGACCGGTTGTTACGGCGCATTCATCTTTTGGAAGATCTATTGCAAAGAAACGATATCCCTGTACCTGAACTAGACGATTGACTTCTGCTCTGCCAGCGTTTTTGCTGGCAGAGCTTTTTACCGGCATGGAGGTCGGACGAGGTGGCCTAAACATTCCGACAGGGTGGCCCAATCTGTTCGTGCAGATGGAACTTCGGTTCTTGGATGTATGGCTGTGTCGCTTTAGACCGTGAAAGTGTCGCTAAAACTCCGTACAAGCGTCGCTCCTGCACCGATATATGCAATCCACGCCCAGGAGAGCAAAAAAGCGTCCCGCGAAAAGGCAAAGGCCGTGGTTGCCGAGCTGTGCGCCATGAAGCTGAAGGAGGCTGCCAAGAAGATCGAGGACGGCATTGAGGAGACGCTGACCTACTGCGATTTTCCCAGCGAGCATTGGACCCGCATCCGCACTAACAACGTGATCGAGCGGCTGAACCGTGAGATCCGCCGATGCACCCGTGTGGTGGGGACATTCTCCGATGGCAACTCCGCCCTGATACTGGTCTGCGCCAGGCTGCGCCATGTGGCGGGCACCCAGTGGGGCTGCAAAAAATACATGAACATGAAGCACCTGGAGGCGGCTCTGGACGACGCCTTCATTGCCGGCTGACTTCATTCAGCCGGAGCCTGCAAACAATTTTGCGCATAAATCTTGACGGCACCGAGGCAGGATCGCTCATTTCGATAGTGCTGCGGGATTTCTTATCCATCCAGTTCAGATCGGCTTTAGTGTACGGAACTTCCGGCTGAATCTCAAAAATGTCTGCACCGATAGCATCAGCCAAATTTTCAGCAACCTTTGCAGTAACGCCGCTGGCAGAGAAGTAAGCAACAAGTCGTTTGCTTATGACAAATGCACTCCCTTGATTGATTTTTATAATTTAAGTATAGCACGTTGAATAGGGAGCATCAAGCAAGTCTAAGTGGACGAACGTGCTAATATTGCAAATAAAATGAGCAGAAAAGAAAATTCACATTGACTTTTGTGCTCGTTTAGAATACAATATAAGCACGAAAGTGAGGTGACGCTTATAATGAACATGAACAATTTGGCTCGAACACATGAGATTTTAACACCGCAGCTTGCAACAAAAGTAGGCTTAACGAAATTTGAATTTTATAAATATGTAAAGGCCAATGAATACGAACAAGTCGGGCATGGCGTATACGCAGCAAAAGATACTTGGATTGACGAATTAGAAATACTGCACCGCCGCTGCCCGATGGGAGTATTTTCTCATGATGAAGCGTTTTACTATTATGGACTGACAGATCGGGAACCGCTTGTTCATACACTCACGATTTATAGTGGGTATAATGCTCACCGCTTGAAAGAGGATGGCTATAAGGTTTATACAGTAAAAAAAGAACTCCTTGATGTTGGCAAACGAACTGTAAAGAGTAATCAGGGAAATGAAATTCCCATGTACGATTTGGAACGGACAATTTGCGACTTGGTGCGGAGTAGAAGTTCCATAGAAGTGCAGGATTTCAATGCAGTATTAAAAACGTATGTCGGGAGAAAAGATAAAGACCTTAATAGACTGATGAAATATGCAAAACTATTTCGAGTGGATAAGATCATCCGAAATTATATGGAGGTACTACTGTAAATGGGATTTACACCTGAACAGATAAAAGGGCGTATCAAGAGCGTTGCAAAACAGAACAATGCAGACGCAAGGACACTCATGCGAATCTATATGATGGAGCGTTTTCTGGAAAGGCTGACACAATCAGAATATCGGGATAACTTCATTATCAAAGGTGGAATACTGGTTACTGCAATGATTGGCGTTGCGCATCGTTCCACGATGGACATTGACACCAGCATGAAGAATCTAAATCTGTCTGCGGAGGATGCTCTGCGAGTTGTCAATCAGGTCAAAGATATTGACCTTGACGACGGTGTTTCTTTTGAGGTTAAAGACGTTTCCAATATTATGGATGAAATGGAGTATCCGGGAATCCGCGTTACCATGAACGCCAATGTGGGAAGATTGATTACGCCCTTGAAAATTGATATTTCCACGGGCGACGTGATTACCCCACGAGCAATCGAGTTTAATTATGACCTTTTACTTGAGGATCGTTCTATTAAGCTATGGTCTTATAATTTGGAAACTATACTAGCCGAGAAGTTGCAGACGGTTTTGGCGAGGGGTATCTTAAATACTCGAATGAGAGATTTTTACGATATACGGATGCTGGTTGATACATACGAAGATAAAGTCAATAAGGCTGTTTTGAAAGATGCTTTTGCGGCAACTTGCAAAAAGAGAGGAACGGATAATTTGCAGGAGCAGGCCGAGGAGATCGTCAAAATTATCGAAGCAGATGAACAGATTCAAGTGCTATGGAGAGCATATCAGAAGAAATACTCGTATGCAGCAGATATTGATTATGCCAGTGTAATAAGAGGTGTAAGAAAATTGATGGATTGGATTCGATAAGTAGCTACTGAAATAGCATTGAAAATAGAATAGTGAGTAAAGCCCTATAAGGCTCAGGTCGGTTCAGAACTGACTGAAAGCCTTGTAGGGCTTATTTTTTTTTGCGATTTTTTCTAAAAATTTTTCGCCCCTATCTTGACATCAGGGGGATGTGTAGGAGATGGAGACGCACGCAATCAAAGCTGACATCTATTTTTTATTAAAGATGAAATATATTTTTACTGCTGCGTATCTTATAAAATATTACAGTAGGGAGAATGAGTGATTTTCATCTGTAGATTGACAGTGCACTGTATTTACAAATGTTTCTTTTGACTGCGTAATATTAATGAGAAAAATTTCTTTAGGAGAACACTTTAAATTCCCATGATTGTTTGATTGCTGAAGATATGCATTGAAAGCCTTGAATTTGCAGCTAAATAGTTTAGTTTTCTCAAATGTTGTACGGTTAATAGTATAAATTGTTATATCACTTTCGTTTATAACGATACTGTCACTGTTGACAGACGGATGCCATTGGAAATTTGCGGTGTCATCGTATTGAGCTGGATCGAATACAAAGGCCTCTGAATTATGAAAACCAGCGGGACGATTAGTTCTATTAAAATGTAGGGACAAGCATTGCTGAGGAGAAATACCAGAACATTCGAATTTTACAGTGACCCGATTACACATAGAATGAATGTTAACATACGAACATTGACAGGGAATATCATTACCGGAGACATCTTTGCAAGATACGGCGTAAGTTGTATTATTGCCTTTTGCGAGAATTGACCAAATCTGATAGAAGTCAAAATGAAAAATTGGATGAGAGGTTCGATTCATAGAATTTATAGTGTAACTAATCTTCTGCTCAGAAATTGGCATACGGTTTCCGTCAAATTCTGTATGCGCGGGGTCACCTGAAAATGAGTAGTCCGTTGAAATAGAACTTACAGAGAGATCGTTAAAAAGCTTTCGCTCCTCATGGCGTGTAAGAATCAGATATGTAATTGTACTTATTAAAGGTGTTTTTTTGATTATGTAACTTCCATCAGGTGATATAACATAATTGTCAATATATAGGTGATCTAATTTCACAGAGTCCTTCTTATATAGGTAGAACGAAATACTAACAATTATAAGAAGAAAAAATAGCAATAGGCAGGAAAGACCTAACACAATGTCGTTTCGTGAAAAGGCAGCGAAGATACTCATGCAAGCACTGAAAACAGTAAGAACGTCCATGATGAGGTTGTGAAATCCGTATAGACGTAAAGATTTCTTTATCCGCTTGCATAAAAGGCTCGCTTTTGACATATAGACCACCTTATAATTTTCGACTTTGCTTATCTTACTGGTTGACATCGCTTCGTGATGATTTTGAAAACGCAGGAAGGAATAAAGAATAACTACTTATTATCTGGTATTTATATGGATTATTTCACATAGAGGAGAGACCGCGGTATGTATCTTCAAGTGCCTAAAGATACAATTGTATTTATTTCCGGCGTTCCAGGATCTGGGAAAACAACTGTTGCATATGAACTTTTCAAGAACTATTGTGATTTTCGAATTGTCGAGGAAACAGATATTATACGAGAGATTCTACGTGGATATAGAAAACATTTGGCTTTAATGGGAATATCCATTCCTGATGAAATTACACCGCATAATGTTTTCTTAGACTACGCTACAGCTTCACGGCAATGTGAGGTGATGATGAATTCTATTATTGCTATTGTACATCGCCAGCAAAGGAAAGAAATCCCAACAATTATTAATGGAGTCCATATTATTCCCGAAATTTTGTACGACAATATGCTGTTTTCATCGCATATTGCTTATGTTAATCTGTTTATAGAATCTGAAGACTTATTATGGACTCGGTTACGCAATAGGGATCCGCAAAAATATAAAAAAGAAGGGGTTCCCTTTTTATATCGAATGAATCTTGATTTACACAAGCAGACAAGTCTGCTGGCGAAAGCTCATCCCAATGTGCTTTCGCTGAACAATAGTAGACTTTCATCCGAGGAAACGCTCTTTGAAGTAGCAAAATTCCTTCGCACACTATTTTAAAACAAATTAGTAGATGCATCCCAAATAGCGCAAAACTTTTGAATACACTCTTTTCCTCGATCAGAGGATGCACTAAAAACCTCGAACTTTGAATCCGTCATAAATTGTGGATAACCATTTTTGTCAAAATGAGGTTTAGAATAAATAATACAGTTATCCAAACGAATAATAACTTCCTCTCTTCTGTTTTCATACATACGAAAACAATTTTTGATTACTTGGTTATCACCAATTTGGTTTTCTGCTCGCCGGATAGTTACTTTAAGTTCTTCTAAAAAGATATCCTGTTGCGAATGCGCATGCTTTACCTCCGCAGAATTGGGATTGAGAAAGAGACAACGAAAATCTATTCCAGACATATTACTATTTGTGGATTTTTCCTCTAGATAATCAAATAGCTCCCTAAAATTTCCTCCAAAAAGTTTCATATTTTTCCTGCCATATATCCATAAATATTTTCCCGTATATAAAAATGAATGGACAATGGTTTTCCACAAATCGTATGTTTCAAATCCATTTAAAAAGTATGCAGTCTTATCTCTATATATTGGGCTTTCAATATGAAAGGAATCATTTTCGATGAGAGCATCTACAAAATCCTCACATTGAACATCTACTTGTCGATATTTTTCTTTAACTGTTTCAATTCTCCTTGTAAAGTCCAAGAAAACTGCTTTTGTATACTTAGTATCGGTTATTCCAAGGCTGTTAATGATATCGGAATAAAATTCGTCTGAATTTGCACTTATTTCTCTCGCAATATTCATAGGGTTATCAATCCACGAATGCCAATTGGGATCATTATCAAAAAGAATCGGGATGACTGTTTTGTTAAGGCCGCATGCAAATCCAGCTTCATAAAGAAGCCAGGGGGATTTCTTATTTTCCTTTGTGAAGCAAAGAAGGAGCTTATCGCAATGTACAATTTGGTTAATAATCTTCTCCTGTACATGTTCACCTGCAGCGATACTGTCCTCCGATAAAAAGACATTTATGTCAGGAGCCATTTTTTCCAATAGGCTTTTGAGCTCAAAGGCTAAATCTCTGCTTTTGGCCTTTGACCAGCTTATAAATATTTTTGTCATACTTTATCATCCTTTCAAGTGTGTTTTCTTATTTTATTGAATCCCTATAATAAAGGATAATAAGTAGTTATCCTTTATTGTTTAACAGCAGTAAAATGTAGGAACAACACATCCCTACGTAAAAGTATGTATGATGGTGATTTGAAAAATAGGCAGTAATACAAAAGCTACAACAAAGGGTGGGGGAGCGTAAGCTAAAGTGACATGGACAAAGAACGAACCGAAAAAGCCGGATACTTATTTATAATTCTATTATACACTTGATTGCAATAAAATCTCAATAGGGAAATTAAAATTCGATTTTTAGGGTATTTCTCGGATGCATAGTTGTCAATATGCGTTTTTGCTGCTCAAAGCTGGCATGAACATATCGTTCGGTTGTTTTGACAGAGCTATGACCCAAGATTTCTTTTACTTCGTAAATATTTCCGCACTGTTCCCAAAGATAAGTTGCGAACGAGTGCCGGAACATATGAGGAGTATAATGGGCTGCATCCGTGGGGGTATAACGGCAAATAATTCGCCGGACGGATTGTTCTGATAGGCGATGCTTATCTCGATTCAAAAAGAAATAAGGATCGGGAGAGTCAATTGTGGTGCGCAGAGCGGAGTATGAAGCCAATGCACTTATTACTGGAGGCGAGGAAATATAAATGCAGCGCTCTTTACTGCCCTTGCCTTTGATTAGGACGACTTGATTCTGCAAATTCAAATTTTCACAAGTAATAGAACAAAGTTCTGAAACCCGGACACCGGTGGCAAACAGCAATTCCAAGACGGCAACATCCCTCATTGAGACGAAGTAATGATTATTCGATTGTGACTCGCGCAAGTCAGAATATGCCGCAGAGAAAATACGACTAAGGGTATAATTATCAATAGTACGAGGTAAAAGCCGTTCTTGTCGCAAATGAACTTGCAGCTTTTCAAAGGGACTGTGCTCAAGATATTCCTTATATATAAGGTATTGGTAAAACGATTTTATGGCAGCTATTTTTCGCTTCACAGTAGATGTTTTATACGTCTTTGCCAAATGCTCAATGTATAACTCTATGTGTGTGCTTGATACGCAGGCATCATAGGGAAAAAACCAAGAAAAGAACTGCATCAAATCAATACGATATGCTTTCAAGGTCTTATTGTTTAGATTTTTTTGATATTTGCAGTAACAGATGTAAGACTCAAGGTGACTTCTTTCAAGCATTATAAATTCCTCATTTCTATATTGATGTGAAATAATTATACAATATTATATAGATAAGCGGAAAATATAAGGCGGTGAAAATAGTGAGATTATATTTGGTGTAATTGGTCTTTTGTGTTTTTATTTGACAAGCTATAAAATCAAAAGGAAAACACTACACAAAAGAGAAAAATTGAATTCAAGGAAATAGCAATTATAATGTATACTAAAACCCATCAATTGTACGTTCGACTAGCATGGGAACAAAAATGGACATCACAACCAACCATACGGCCGCAATAGCTTGAATAAGATTGTCGGGCAACCCAATAAGGATGTCCGGAAACCATACAAAAGCAGGTGCAACAAGACATCGTAACAAATAACCGACAAATTCGCCAATGCTGAACACACCTAAATAATCAATTGGCTTATACGGGTCCCGTTTACGCCGTGTGTAGCCATCGACATACATACGTTGTTCAATATACCAGCCGATTCCAAAAATCGTTACGGCTGCCAGATACAGCTTATCCATCATTCGTCCTCATCATTAATTCGGATGGAATCAAATCGAATCCATATAATAGTCGTACATTCTTGCCGGTTCTCTGACGTGGTAGCTGTAGCGGAGCTGTAATGTTAGAGCGGCATCGATTTCACTTGTTAATATAGCTTCCCCAAAATCACATAACGACCAAAGCGCGCACTCGGCAACGCCTTCGATAAGACCACCTGTTACAAAACCGAGCAACAAGGCACCAGCCATTGCAAAAGAACTCTGAAGTGCTGCCGCTTTAATGTCGGAATCAATACCACGAAGAATATCTTCATCCTCAAAAAAATCAGTGTATAAATCGCTTAAGCGTGTCTCTGGAGACTCGGCAGTTTTTTTGAAGATTTCTTGTGTAACAGTATAAATTCCACCCCAACTATCAAAGGCATCATAGGAGGAATAACTTGCGGCGACACCAAATAGGGTGTCGTTTACTTTATCCGATGTTTTTCGCAATTTGTCAATGTCGTTGACATCACCATTTAAGCTGCAGATACTCCGAAAGCCTTCGTAAAGAAAGTTCGCTTTACTATTTACTTGGTGCAAACCAAGGTAAGTATCATACGCGTTGCGATCATCATCGGTAATCCACTTGCAATAATATTTTGGAGCCTCTGACCGGCTGGCACCATCGGTAAGGAAAGAAAGCGATGTATCCGTGTAATAAGTATCAATATCGATATAATGGGATACGAACATGTAAGTACTTTCGTCAGCAAGATTGTGACCACGGCCTTTATTCATGCTCCATTCAGCACAGTTAATTGCATACGCGATAGCTTGTGCCTTTCCAGAAGATTCTCCAGATTTTAACACGGTTGGGCTAGGCAATGTTTCCAGATAAGTGTCTACAACGGATCTTGCATCGGAAATCCATTCATTTGAGTAATCAGAGGCAGTATAGTTTGCAGGATTAAAATCAACATTATTTCCAATTATAGAATTAACTTCTCTAAGCAATTCACCGGTATATAAACCAGATTGAATATAATCGCTTGTGGCGGCAGTGGCCAACGGCTGAATATCTTCAGCACACGGTGCCATGCACACTACAGAAAACATTGCGGTGGCACCAACAAAAGATAGACCTCTTACAACAAAATTGTGCATAACAAGCTCCCTTACAAATAAATAGGTGAACTGCGTGAAATGAATCACACAAAAATACATTTATGTATCTTGATTCTCTGTTTGGCTCAAACAGAAAGCGCATACCCCCGTCCCATTACGGTTTTCAAATCATCCGGGCCCAAATCCAGTTTCTTCCGCAGCTTTGCAATATGCACATCAACCGTCCGCGTCTGAATCGGCACTGTGATATTCCATGCAGATGCCAGAAGAAAGTTTCGGGAGCAGATGTGCCCAGAATGGTCGAGCAGTGTAATGAATAGTTGATATTCTGTGGTTGTCAGGTGAATGCGGCAGCCTTGCCTTTGAACGGAGAAATCGCTTTCATCGATGG
>OGOY01002550.1_pt1 | contig 15908 bp, 8 predicted proteins | sample 1552811 | NCBI WGS metagenome assembly OGOY01 (sample SAMEA2580132, study PRJEB22360) | human gut metagenome | biome: human gut; feature: human-associated habitat; material: faeces | place: Denmark | collected 2008/2010 | reverse complement strand
GTCCATTCAGAAGAGACGCTGGAACTAGGGGGTGAATGGAAATGAAATTCAGTGAGAAATTTAAGAAAAATAAAGGCGAGGCAGCCGTACCGGAGACAGCACAGGACTCCGGCAAAAAGAAACATAAACCGGATCCGAAAAAGCTGGTAGGCACCATCAGCAAAAAACATATCAAAAATGGTTCCTACAGCATGGCTATGGCAGCTGTCTTTATCGTGATCGTGGTTGTGATCAATATGATCGTCGGGGCGATCCCATCCAAATATTCACAGCTGGATGTAAGCTCATCCAAGCTTTACACCATCGGTGATGAAACAAAGAAGGTACTGAAGGCACTGGATAAGGATGTTACCATTTATCAGATCGCGGCAAGCGGTTCTGAGGACGACACGATCTCCAATCTGCTTTCACGTTATAAAGATGAGTCCAAGCATATTAAAGTTGAGGTGAAAGACCCTGTTGTAAATCCGAAATTTGCATCGGAATATACAACCGATGATCTTGCGTCAAACAGCTTGATCGTAGTCTGCGGCGACAGAAACAAGGTTATCAATTACAACGATATGTATTCCTCTTCAGTAGACTATAATACCTGGCAGCAGACTACTACCGGATTTGATGGAGAAGGACAGATCACAAGTGCGATCGGTTATGTAACATCCGAGGATCTTCCGATCATGTACACCTTATCCGGACACGGAGAAAAAGATCTGGATTCCAGCTTTAAAGAAGATATCCAGAAAGCAAACATTGATATCAAGGAGCTGAACCTTCTCACAGAGGGAAAGGTTCCGGATGATGCAGACTGCCTGATGATCGTATCTCCGACCAGCGATATTTCCGAGGAAGAAAAAACAGAGCTCCTGGATTATCTGGAGGCAGGCGGAAAAGCTATGATCTTCTCGGATTATACACAGGATGATCTGCCGAACTTTGATGCGGTTCTTGAAAACTATGGTGTAAAGTGTGCCGAGGGAATCGTATTTGAGGGTGATAATCAGCATTATGGAATGCAGATGCCATATTATCTTGTACCAACAGTCAACAGCACAGATGCAAGCTCTGAGACAGCTTCTGCAGGCTCCTATGTACTGGCACCATATGCGCAGGGCATTCAGAAAACAGATGATGTAAGAGATACCGTAACCATCGACAGTATCCTGACAACCTCTGACAAGGCTTACTCCAAAACAAATATGCAGAGCAGCAATATCGAAAAGGAAGACGGAGATGTAGACGGACCGTTTGATCTTGGTGTTGCCATCACTGAGAAACTGGATGATGATAAGGAAACACAGATCGTTTACTACTCCACAGCAAATCTGATGGAGAGCCAGATAAACCAGATGGTATCCGGCGGAAATGAAAAGCTCCTTCTGGAGTCCTTAAACTGGATGACCAGCACAGACGACAGTAATTCCGTTTCTATTCCATCCAAGAGCCTTGAGTCCACAAGCCTGACAGTAACCGATTATGATGCAGCCTTCTGGAAGATCTGTACCATTGGTCTGATCCCGGGAGTATTCCTTGTTGCAGGATTCCTGATCTGGCTTAAGAGGAGAAAAGCATAATGAAAAAATCGACCAAACTTGTTTCAGCAGTTGTTGTTCTGGCAGTTCTCGGCGGCGTTTATGTGGGACTGAACACCTACGTATCCAAAGAAGAAAAGACAGAGAGCAGCGAAGAGGAAAGCAAAACAGAAGTGTTTTCCGTGAAAACGGATGACATTAAATCCCTGGAATTTATCGTAGACAAGAAGGAAGTGACCTTTGAGAAAAAAGATGATTCCTGGGTGAAAAAGGATGAGACTGCTTTTCCTGTAAATCAGACAACTCTGGATTCCGCAGCTTCCGCCATCAAAAAGGTGGAAGCGGACAGAGTCCTGGAGGATGTGGAGGATCTTACGGAATACGGACTGGATTCTCCATCTAACACAGTAACCGTTGATACCGCTGATGGGACAACGAAGCTCAACATCGGAGATGAGAATACGTCTACGAATCAGTATTACATTTCCAAGGATGATGATGACAGCACGGTATATGTAGTGGCAGCAGATACAGTGTCTCCGTTTATGAATTCCCTTTACGATTATGCACAGGGAGAAGATTTCCCGACAATTGATTCTTCCACAGTGAAAAAGGTCCAGGTCAGTGAGAATAAAGATTCCTATGTCCTGGAAGAAAATTCCGACGGAGCTACCTGGGATGTTTCCGGTGACGGAAACAGCGATAAAGAGTCTGCCGATACAACGGCAGCAGGAAATGTAACCTCCGGACTTGGAAACTTTGCATTTGACCAGTTTGTAAACTACAATGCAGAGGATCTTTCCCAGTATGGCCTTGATAAGCCCTATGCGACGATTACAGTGGATTATCAGGAAAAGGTGAAGAATAACAGCACAGACAGTACAGAATCCGGAGAAAACGATTCTACGGCCTCTGAGAGTGATTCTGAGAGCGGCGCCAGCGCTGACACGGATAGCAGCTCAGAAGATGCAGACAGCAAGACAACCACAGTGGATAAACAGCTTGTCATTTACGTTGGCGATGAGGCAGGAGATGGCAGCAGATATGTAACGGTAGATAACAAACAGATCTATACAATGTCAACGGATACACTGAGTGCAGTTATTGACAAGACGCCGTCAGATCTCTGGTCACTGATCGTCAATTATGTGTCTGTAAAAAATCTGGATCAGCTCCAGGTTACTTACGGTGAAACAACAAGTACTGTAAATGTTTCACGTGAAACATCCACAGATGATGACGGAAACGAGAAAGAAACAACAACTTATCAGCTGAATGGTAAGGAAATAGAAAGTACAACCTTTACTACCTTCTACAACAAGTTGATAAACATGGCAGGACAGAAGAGACTGACAGACGCTTATACACCGGCTGCAGATCCGGAGATGACCGCTGTATTCACAGACTCTGACAAGAACCAGACAACCGTTACCTTCTACACATATGACACAAACTATTATGCAGCTGTCGTTGAAGACAAGGTATTTCTTGTAAACAAAATGACAGTAAAAGAAATGTTCAATGCATATGAAACCATGGTAAACGGTGAAACAGAGACAGAAGCCACAGCAACACCAACAGCTGAGACGGAAAAATAAAATATTAAGAAAATAAATAAAAACACCTCGGAGATCCGCAAACAATAAGGTGCTCTCCGAATATCCGCTTGATGATCAGATATTCGGAGACACCACATAGATCAGGATTTTCCGGGGTGTTTTTATGTTGCTATTATTTTACGGTCCTTACAGATGAATAAGGTCCGTATATTTTTTTACCGTTTGTGATGCGGTATGCACGGATACGGTAGTTGGTTGCGGTGCCTGGCTTTTTATCGGTGTAGGTTGTATTTTTTGTATTGCCGATAGCTTTCCAGGTTTTACCCTGAAGACGGTAAATGGTGTAGCATAGGTGATGATTCCGTCTGTTTTTGCGGTCAGTGGATTAGATGCATACCAGGTTGCTTTTTCATTGAAAACCGCAGGCTTGCAGTCAGAAAGAGCTCCGGTTTGTGAGTAGATCTGAGAAGTCATATTGCCGCTTCTTCTGAATCTGACAGGAGTGTTTCTGAACTGAAATCTGCTGCATAGATCAGGCACGGTGTACTGGCGATCATGGCAGCGGAGATCATAAGGGATAGCAGTTGGGTTGTTCTCTTTTTCATAGATTTCTTCCTTATGTATGCGTGAATTTTTTGTTGCATGTAAGTCTCTTATGTATGCGTGAATTTTATGTTGCAGGTAAGTCACTGTAATTGTCGCGGCTTGATTTGCGTAACTGTGCAGGGATTTACCTGATCAGATCTAACCAAATGAGGATGCTTTTATCCGCTTGATTTTCTGTAGCTGCTATAATTGTAGCGTGGAGAATTGGTGGAGACAACATAAAAAAAACTGTACAGAAGCTCATCTGAGCAACTGTACAGTTTTAATTTTTCTATATCTAACAGAAGGTTCGGGGGAGCTTCTGTCAGTAACTAAGTATTATGCAAGACCTCTTTCTTCCAGCCAGTCGAAGAGAACAACTTTTTCTGCTTTCTTTCTCTTGGTCATGTGATTGAACTGAAGGATCGTCAGGATCGTGAAGATCACTAACAGTGCAACCATTACAATAATGGAAGTGGTAATGCTCCGGCCACCGCTGATCGTTGCACGGAATGCGTCGACCGTATAAGTAAACGGAACGTATGCATGGATCTTTGCAACGAATGAAGGTGAAACCTCAACCGGATAAGTTCCGGCAGATCCTGCAAGCTGAACGACCATGAATACCAGCATCAGGAAGCTTCCTACTTTACCAAGAGTAATGTTGAAGAAGTACATGATAGAGGTAAAGGTCATTGATGTCAGGCAGGCGAAGAGTACGGTTTTGCCCATCTCTGCAGGTGTGAATCCGTTAAATGCACGTAACAGCAGGATCAGGCAGATTCCCTGAAGGATCGCTACCGGATAAAGGACGGAAGCTTTGCTTGCCCACCATGCGAAACCGGATTTCAGTTTGCCCTTATACTGAGCCAGAGGATACATCAGGCAGAATGCCAGTGCGCCGACCCAGAGGCCTACAGACATCATGTAAGGTGCCATTGCGTGTCCGTTATTCGGGACATCGGTAAGTTTTGTTTCATCGCTTACAACAGGAGTTGCGAACATTTTGATCGTTTCATCACTTGCTGAATTGTCTTTTACAGTGGTAGCTCCATCGCTGAGGCTTGTGGTCAGTGTCTTGGAACCGTCTTTCAGTTCTTTCATACCACTTCCAAGCTTCTTGGAGCCATCATACAGCTGAGAGGAACCGCTCTGGATCTGGGCAGCGCCATCTGCAAGCTGTTTTGCACCATTGTTAAGTGTGCTGTTGTTGCTTACAAGTTTCTCGGTACCGCTGAGAAGTGTTGAGGTACCGTTTGCTAATGTCTTAGTTCCGTTTGCAAGAGTAGTAGCACCGCTGGAAAGGGTCTTGGCTCCTGTTGAGAGCTTTTTGGTACCGTCTGTAAGAGCGGAGCTGTTTTCGGAAAGCTTAGCAACACCATCGGTGTAGGTTGTGATTCCATCTGTCAGTGTTCCGGAACCATTGGCTAATGCTTTTGTTCCATCTGCAAGAGTAGCAGCACCGCTGGAAAGAGCCTTGGCTCCTGTTGCCAGTTTCTTGGTGCCGTCTGTAAGAGCAGCACTGTTTTCGGAAAGCTTAGCAATACCATCGGTGTAAGTTGTGATTCCATCTGTCAGTGCCTTAGAACCATCTGCCAGCTGACCTGCACCGGATTTGATATCCGGAAGTGCGCCAGTGATCTGTTTGCCGGCTGTTTTCAGATTCTTTGCACCATCGTTGAGCTGCTTATCATAAGATGTCAGTTGGTCAAATCCATCGTTCAGAGCTTTGATTCCTGCTGCTGCAACCGGGAAGGCTTCGACTGTGCCGTCTTCCAGAGACTGAAGTCCTGCGGAAACGTTCTTGGTTCCTGTGTTTACAGCCTGTGCACCCTGATACAGCTGGGTAACACCTGCAGAAAGCTGAGCGATCAGATCTGTAGGAAGCTGACTTGTAGCTGCAGATAACTGCTCTGCACCTGCGCTCATGGTTGTTGCACCTGCACTCATCTGGTTTGCACCATCTGTCATGGTTGTGGCACCCTCAGAAAGTGTGCCGGCACCCTGAGTCAGTCCTCCGGAGATCTGAGTCAGTCCGGAAGCTGCTTCGTTAAGCTTGGAAGCAACAGCATTCAGATTTTCCTGAGTAGAAGAGAGCTGACCGGATACACCAGCTGCAAGCTGTGAAACCTGATCAGAATAGCTGCTCATGTAAGAACCGTCCACGCCAGTCATTCCACCGGCTACGCTGTTTAAAGCGTTGATCACATCATTCAGAGCTGCTGCGGAAATGGTTCCGTCCTCAGAAGCGGTTGCCTGAATCGCCTGAAGCTGTGCTGCTAAATCGGTCATTGTCTGTCCGGCAGTACCGATCTTGGTATTTGCATCAGTAAGTGCTTCCGTTGTCTGCTGTCCGTATCCTGTAAGGATGCTGCTGACCTGATCACCTACCTGTGAGAACTGTGTGCCTGCATTCTGGAGAGCAGGGATCAGACTGTCTGTGATACTGCTGCTGGTCTGACTTGTGATGCCTGCGGCCTGAGTGATATATCCGGCTGCGTTGTTGATTCCGTCTGCGGCATTGTTCATACCAGCTGCAGCACTGTTCATACCAGCTGCGGCTGTGTCCATACCATCCTTTGCGGAAGTAAGGCCGGCTGCAAGCTTGTTGATGGATTCCTGTGTTGTTCCCTCCTTCAGAGCAGAAACCTTATCGTTCAGGGCTTTCAGTCCGTTTTCCAGCTGCTGTGTTCCGGATATCAGTGACTGTGAGTCATCGGTTCCTTTGGTAACACCGGTATTCAGCTGAGAGATACCATTGGAAACTGTTGTGAGTCCGTCTTCAAGTTTTGCAAGCTCTTTGGCACCGGCTGCGAGTTTGCCAGCACCAGCCACATAGTTGGTAGTTCCATCTGCAAGAGTGTCAGCACCAGCTACATACTGTGTTGCTCCGTCGGAAAGAGTATCAATACCTGCACTTAATGCATTTGCACCGGATTCCAGGCTGCTTGCGCCGGATTTCAGCGTATCAGAATTTTTATTAAGCTCATCCACACCAGCGGTGTACTGCTGAACACCTTCATCCAGAGTATCCACACCGGTTGTCAGCTCAGGAACCTTTTCTGTCAGAGCTGCAACGCCGCTGTTCAGCTGGTTTGCACCGGATTCCAGGCTGCTTGCACCGGATTTCAGTGCATCAGAATTTTTATTAAGTTCATCCACACCAGCGGTGTACTGCTGAACACCTTTATCCAGAGTATCCACACCGGTTGTCAGCTCCGGAACCTTTTCTGTGAGGGTTGCAACGCCGCTGTTCAGCTGATCTGCACCATCGTCCAGGCTCTTTGCACCATCGTTAACCTTTGCAACACCATCGGTGTAGGTCTTAAGACCTTCGGTGAGACTGTCAGCACCGCTTACGAAAGTAAGAGTACTGGTGGAAAGCTTCTTAAGGTTTTTGGTAATTGTTTTGTTACCATCAGCTGCTGTATTCAGTCCGTCTTCGATCTTTCCGGATCCGTCTGCAGCTTCCTGCATTCCGTCACCTGCTTCTGAGATAGAATCAAAAACGGTTTCTGTATAGGTTTCCGTAACCTTGGAAGCAATGTTATCACGAAGCTTCAGCATTGCTGTTTCACTGAGCTTGGAGGCGATATAGTTGGTTCCAGGGTTTGTCTCATAGGATAGCTCCATTTGCTTTGGATCGTTGTCCATTACAGTGGCTGCGTTTGCGGAGAAATTTTCCGGAATTTTGATAACCATGTAATAGGTTCCATTGGCCAGACCGTCCTCTGCTGTCTTGCTGTCTACAATGTTAAATGCCATTGAGTCGTTGTCCTTCAGCTCATCCGTCATGTCCTTACCTATGCTCAAGGTCTTGCCATTATACTCGACAGGTTTGTCTTCGTTTACCACGGCCACTGGCAGGCTGTCTACGTTTCCGTAAGGATCCCACATGGATTTCAGAAATAGACCTGCATAGATGATCGGGATTACGATAATGGCGATTACGACGATAAGCATGAGCTTGTTACGAAGTAAGCTTTTCCATTCGTTTTTGATCATATTACCTATCCCTTTCTTATTAAATTGTATTATCAAACATAGTTGATTAATCAAACTTTATTCCAGTAATGGTGACGAGATCTATTAATCATATTAAAATCTATTAATAGCTTTATACTCCATTATCAAACAAAGTGTTGATTTTCTTTACGTGATGTATTATACTAAACACATACCACAGATACAACCATTAAATCTTTACTGAATGTATATTAATAGACGGAAATGATGGAAGTGTCTATTACAAATAAAAAACTGCATAATAGACAAAAAGTACGTTATTTCCTTTGAATTTATGTGCAGTTGGTAATATTAAATGCAGACAGGATTCCTATGTTTCAACACAAATATGCAGCAGATATCTGGTATCGTGTAGGTCGGCGTCGTTAACAATTTTAATCTTGTCAATTCTTAACAACAGCAGATATCTGGTATCATGCAGATCGGCGTAGAGAAAGCGAATGCTTTTATTCGTTTGAAGGATGCATTATGCATTGTATGACAGTTGCAGAGTATCGTAGGTAACAGGTGATTGAGGCGGAGGAAACGTGCTTGCTTTTTTGAATTGCAGGGGGAATTAAGATGGCGGAAAAAGTTGACAGAAGAGTACGTAAGACCAAGGCACAGTTGCGAGCGGGGCTTGCCCGTCTTATGCAGAAGAAGAGCATTAAGGAGATTACGGTAAAGGAACTGGTGGAAGAAGTTGATATCAACCGCTCCACATTTTATCTTCACTATACAGATATCTATCAGATGCTGGAATCCATAGAGGCTGAATTGATGGAGGAAATCACGCATTTGGTGGCAGACTATCCGCTGGATCCTCTTAATAATAAGGAGAGCTCGTATCCTTTTATTGAGCAGATATTTACGATCCTGGATCATAATAAGGATATTTGTATCGCACTTCTTGGAAAGAATGGAGATATGGCTTTTGTGAATCGTATAGAAAAACTGATCGCAGATACAGTGCTGCATCGCTTGTCAATTCGTCTTCCGAAAGACAACCGTGATATTGAGTATGCGTATGCGTTTTGTCTGAATGGATGCGTGGGAATGATCAAGACATGGCTGTCTTCTGAGAATCAGGAGAGTACACAGCATATGGCAGAGCTGACACATAAGCTGATCGATAATACAACACACATGTATCTGGAGCAGGCACTTAGATAAGAGAAATGTCCGGATGCATGCTGTGAGTCTGGTAAAAAATAAAGAGTATTGTTTCACGTTTGTTTGAGGGAAAACTTATGTTTCACGTGAAACAGTACTCTTTTTTTATTGGCTTTTTGTTGGTTTATAGCATTTCCACAAATTACTGCATGAAGATCAACGGCTCCGAACATGAACAATGTTCTTTTGATACGTTGATTTCCAAAATTACTATAGATAAATTTTGTTTTTGGTGCCGGATCATAAGCTGTTTTTACAGGAAAATAGCTACCTGTTCCAGGAAATGTTCCGGATCTTCCAGATGAGGAAGATGTCTGGTTTCCGGGATCACAGCGGTTTCAATGGAAGAATTCAGCTTTTGATATTCCTCTGCGATAAGAGAAGCGGAAGCTTCTTTTTCTCCGGAAATAATATAGATGCATGCATCGGAAGATTCTACGGCATTATTAATGCTGATATTCAGGTATTTGCCAATGTAGCTGGAATACAGATATTTGGCGTTGGAACCGCCCTTGTGAGCGGATTCATAATAGGTGTCTACCAGTGTATCTGTTACATGGAAGGGATTGTAGAACAGCTTTTCCATAAACAGACTGCTGATGGATTCGCGGGAAACTACCATATGATAGATCAGAGTTCCGAAAATCGGAAGCTCGATAAAATACTTAAAGAGCTTGTTGTCTTTACAAGGTGCCTGCTTCAGGGAACTGAAGCTTGGTGGATTGACCAGCATGATCTTGCGGAAATGGTCGGAATTGTTACGGTAAGCCATGATCGCAAAAGAACCTGAGAAACCACTGGCAATAACATCGGTTTCCTCACGAATCACATTCTTGGCAAAATCACAGAGTAACTGAGCAAATACAAAATTGGTATAAGTAATATCCGGTTTTTCGGAACGTCCACATCCAAGAAGATCAATGGTGTAAACGGTATGTTCGGTTGCGAGCTGCTTCTCTATGGCATTCCATTCATAACCGGAAGCACCTGGCATGATATCATGAATAAGAAGAATAGGGGTGCCATGTCCCTGTTTTGTATAAAAAATCTTTCCAAAACGCCAGTCATAGGTTCTGCTGTGTGGCTGTTCCAGCATATCTTTAAGCTGAGATGTGGCATCTATGAAACGGTTAGCAATATGAATAACACCTGCGGCAGTTCCGACTAAAGCTGCAAGAGTAAGTAGTCTGTGTCCATTTTTCTTCATTAAAAAGCCTCCTGGAATTCGTAAAAATAATCAGGACAGATGTAACGTAATTCAGGTATCTGATCTGATTTTTTCTGAATATTTCTTTGCTTTATTATACGACAGGAACGAAAAATTTACAATGCTTTTGTGGGAACCCTAACCTTGTTATTGTATGCTGACGCTACTGTCCATTCTGTTCTTGGCGATGATCGCTAAGTTGCTGTTCGTTCTGCTTTCAGTAACGCGCTTCGCAATGCAAAGAATTTATGTTGATCGCATAAATTGGTGCGGTATGGCTTCGGGCTTTCTGCGACCTTCGTTCACAAAAAAAACTTACGGAATATTATCAGTGAACAGTAGCATCGCCAATATGCTTCATGATACATAGAAATCAGATTTCGAACCGAATCAAGTAAGTCCCCTGCTTTAATTGCGAAGAGCAATAAGCAGAGGGTGGGGACTTACTTGTATCAGGAGAAGGAAAAGCTCCTTCTGATAAACTGCGAAGCAGTTATTTGGTTATGAGCAAGTAGCGAAGCGGATGCTGTTATCCGCTGGAATGCTTTTATACTTCAGTAAAATACCAAGTGTTTCACGTGAAACATTGGACTTGTTATCCGACAGAGCTGATGCTATACAGGATTGCCGAGGATGATGTTGATAAGAGTTTTGTTCAGCATCAGTGTGCGGTTCCATGGATTGAGAATTACTCCCTCAACAGACGGTTCTTGCAATGCAGAAGCAAAAATCTTATCAATATCTGCGGTAAATGTGGACATGATCTTATCACTGCCTTTTAACTCTTCGTCAAAGCTGGTAAATGCAGCCCACCATTGCTTTCCATCGTTGGTTTTGATCGCATGAAGAGAAATTTTTCCATCACCTTTTGGAGGTTCTACAGCAATGATCAGCTGTGCCTGCTCCTGCATTCTGTGACGGATCACGGTGAGAGTATGAGCAAGCATTTCTTCGGTTGATTCTTTTTGGAGTGCTGCAATGGCAGTTTCGATCTTTTCATTGCCATTTAAAGTCTTGTCTAATTGTTTTTTATAGAAATCGTTGCGATTATTTGTGGTGTTCATGTATAAAATATTCCTTTCAATCAGATGATAAATGACTAGTACAGCGAATATTAAGTAACCGCCATATTGACTTGCCTGATTTTTCATATGCTGCGTTGTCGTCAATCGCCGTAGCCACCGCTACGCCTCATTTCTTCGCCTTGCATATGAGAAAATCATTCTACGTCAATATAGCAGAAACTTAATTTTCGCTGTACTAGTACATTGTTTTCGAAATAACTATACCAATTACTTGTTGGTGAATCCGACTGCACAGATCTAAAAGCCTCAGCATAGCCAGCTACGCCTGCATTTTTATACCTGCACATTCGAATCCACATCCCACGCGATTGGTATAGTTATTTACGAAACAATGTATTAGCCGCAAACTGCAAGGAGTTTGCGGATGCTTTCTTTATGGATTATAGCATTTCAGGGGAAAATGAGGCAAGAGAAGAAGTGTTTTTAACTGAATCAAATAAGTCCCCTGGTTCGATTTCGAAAAGCAATAATCAGGGGAACTTGCTTGCATCAGGAGAAGTGCAGGCTCCTTCGGATAAACTGCGAAGCACTTATTCGGTTATGAGCAAGTAGTGAAGCGGATGCTTTTATCTGCTTGCATTAAATCAAGAAGTTTCCTGATTACTGATCACTTCGTTCTTGGTAATATACTTCGCGATGCACAGAAATTATGCTAATCGCATAAATTTGCATGGTATGTCCAGGGCTTTCAGTGGTCTTTGCTCACAAAAAAACTCGGAGGATAATATTACCAGTTAACAGTAAGTCTCCTGCTTCAATTACGAAAAAGTAAAAAGTAATAAGTAATAAGTAATAAGTAATAAGCAGTGGGTGGCGTGTATTAGGAAGAATGCGACGGCGTTTAGAAACGGGGAAAGGAATAGTGGGCATGTCTGAAAACAAGGTACTGCACTAATTCATGTGGCCACTGTTATGGGTACATTGTAAGCAGGTCCTGATAAATTGCAAAGTAGCTATTGGGTGTAGAACTGCGTAGCGAATACGGGTATTTTTATTCGTTTGATCCCAAATTGGATAGATATGTTTGCACACTTGAAGGTGAGTTGCCAGATACTGTCATCAGTATTCCGCATGATTTCGGTTAGATGCTTTTGTGAACTGGATGGGGAATTAATAAGTTAAGTGAATGTAATAAAAATGTGTATTTATATGAAAAAACGGAGGGTAAGGCGGAAAATATGGGGGGATTTTATAGAACGATATAAGAGTAAGGATGAAATAAAGAGAAATAAGAGATTATTTCTGCGAAGAGAACACTATGATAATGATAATAGCACAAACGTTAAGTACGATAAAAAGGACTTTATGAAAGAAAATACTGGCAAATAAATAGAAATAATAGGATATTTACGAATAAAAAAGTATTAAAGTACAAATTATAGTACTTTAAATAAAAAAGTACGATAAAACGTACTTTACACATATACACACACATAAAAAAGCCTTGAAATGCAAAGTGTGCACCCGCACACATACGGCAAAAAGATAAAATATAGAGCCGTTCCTACTTTAAACATGTAAAATTTTGATTGATCGAATAAAAGAAAGCAGCTGCTTCGATTACAAAAAAACAATAAACTGTGAGTGGGAAAATACTTGTACTCTTCCTGATAAACTGTAAAACAGCTATTTTGTGTAAAACTATGATCGAATGCAAAAATTTTTGTCCTCATGACTGGGATAAAGGGAAGACAGGGAAGTGTTTTACGGCTTGATTTAGAAGAAAAAGCCTATTAAGTGAAATTTATTTTATGCCAGTTCTATGCCGGAACCTTATTCAGATACATTTTATATTGGATATTACAAAATGAAACTATGCTTGAAAAAGTCTTTAGTTAACATGTACATAACGAATGTATAACAGGATTGGAAGAAAAATGAAATAAATACGCAAATCTTTCGTAAACATAATAAAATAAACAAAAATCGAAAATTCCAGTTTCATAATATTATATTTTTTTTACGAGAGATACATGTATTTCACACTATAAAAACACTCCGGAAAAAGAAGTTTCCATTTACTATATATAGATGCTTTTGGGGAATATAAAGATAACAGACACATTATTTTGTGGATGGGGTTTCTTGTATTTTTTACATGCTTTCGTGATACAGATAATGCCAGAGAGAATATATCGGAGTATTTTTTTGATATTTCTCATTGATTTTATAATGTGTTCGTAACTGTTCAGTACCCTTGCAGTTACAAGTCAAACCGTGTCCTGGATCGATTTCGTTGATGGCATTTTTAACCGGATCGAGGAAGTCACTTGCTTCAATTATGAATATTGGTTTGATAATCTGTCTTCGGATGTTTCACGTGAAACATCCGAAGACAGATTAAGAATAAAGAGTTATAACCCCATCTTTGACAATTGCAGAAATAAAAAACAGCTGTAGTTCGTGCTTATGTGTTTTATGGTAGGTTTAATATAGATTTTAATCGAATCAAGTAATTCACCTGCTTCAATTGTGAACTACAATAAGCAGTGGTTGGGGACTTGCTTGTATCAGGAGAAGTACAGTCTCCTTCTGATAAACTGCGAAGCATTTATTAAGCTATGAGCAGTAGTGAAGAGGATGTTTTTTTCCGCTTGACTTAAAAAATGTTTCGCAACAACGACAACTCATATGCGCTTTACGGTAGCGTGATATAGTTTTTAATCGAGTCAGGAGGTCCCCTGCTTCAAGTGTAAGAAGCAATAAACAGCGGTTGGTGACTTGCTTGTATCAGGAAGAGTACAAGCAAGTTTTAATAAACTGCGGAGCAGTTATTCGGTGTAAAGCTGCGTAGCAACTGCGGATGCTTTTGTTTGTATGACTCGAATCAGGAGGTCCCACTGTTTTTGGCTTCAATTGCAAGAAACGATAAGCAGTGGTTGAAGAACTGCTTCTTATCAGGGAAGAGTAGTTTGTAGTCCTTTTGGTAAATCGCGAAGCAGTTATTCAGTGTAGAACTGCGAATGCGTTTACAGATGCTTTTATTCACTTGATAATAATAGTAATGTTTTTAGTGCTCAGATAAAATTTGAAAATGCTATAAATGCTGTAAAAGAAAGGGATTTCGATGCCTATGTAGCAGTGTGCAAGGTTCCATAAAAGATAATATCTATACCGAGAAAATCGAATTATTTTCGAGATTACGATAAATCAGAACAATTTCAGCAAAATATCTATAAATGGGAACTTCATTTCTCGGTACGTTTTTATGGCGTAATGGCGTAAAATATATAGTCTGATTGACAGCAAATAAAACTGGAAGTTTATGCGGAGTTGATGGACTTTATAATCGATGTACTGTTACTGTCAAACTTTTGTTTAGTCCGGAATGAGTTTGGGTATACTACACAATAAATAAAATAATTCAAAACCTATTTTCTATTGTTTCACGTGAAACATTATGTGGCAGTTTAAAAATAAAAGTGTTATAATGATATCCAATGAGTAAAAATCCCTTAAAAAAATAAAAAGGAGGGGTACAATGGGACGAATCATTGCAGTTGCCAATCAGAAAGGCGGGGTTGGAAAATCAACGACAGCCATCAATCTATCGGCCTGCCTTGCTGAAAAAGGGAAAAAGGTTCTTGCCATCGACATTGATCCGCAGGGAAATACGACCAGTGGACTTGGCGCAGACAAGAATGCAGTAGAAAACACCCTTTATGAGCTGCTGCTTGGAGAAGCAGAGACCAAGGATACCATTATAAAGAACGTTGTAGATAATGTTGACCTGATACCATCGAATATGAATCTTTCCGGTGCAGAAATTGAACTGGTTGATCTTGAGGATAAAGAATTTATCCTGAAAAAGATCACGGATAAACTTCGCCGGAAATATGATTACATAATCATGGATTGTCCGCCGTCACTGAGCATGCTTACAATTAATGCTTTGACAGCCGCAACCTCCGTTCTGGTGCCGATTCAGTGTGAGTATTATGCATTGGAAGGTTTGTCACAGTTGATACATACCATCGAACTGGTAAGAGACCGATTGAATAAGAGATTGAAGATCGAAGGCGTGGTCTTTACTATGTATGATGCCAGAACAAATCTGTCACTTCAGGTTGTAGAAAATGTAAAAGAAAACCTGGACCAGAATATATACAAAACGATCATACCGAGAAATGTACGACTTGCAGAGGCACCAAGCTATGGAAAACCGATCAATCTGTACGATTCACGATCTACAGGAGCAGAGAGTTATCGCCTCCTGGCAGAAGAAGTTATAGGTAGGGAGGGCGAGTGATGGCTGGAAGAAGAACAGGAGGCCTTGGAAAGGGTCTTGACGCACTGATCCCGAACAAAGCAGGCGGTCCGTCAAAGGAACCTGCAAAAAAGACAAGATCTGCAGTTGTAAAAAAAGACAAACCAACTGAAAAAGATAATCCGGCCGCAGAACGACTTGTGAAAATTTCCAGCGTAGAACCAAATCTGAATCAGCCCAGAAGACATTTTGATGAGGATGCGCTGCTGGAACTTTCGGAATCCATTAAACAGTACGGTGTTCTTCAGCCGTTGTTGGTATCCGATAAGAAGGATTATTTTGAGATCATTGCAGGCGAACGCCGCTGGAGAGCTGCCAAGATGGCAGGGCTCAAGGAAGTTCCTGTTGTTGTAAAAGAGTTTACAGACCAGGAAATCGTAGAAATTTCCCTGATCGAGAACATTCAGCGGGAAGACCTGAATCCTATAGAGGAAGCGATGGCATACAAACGTCTGATGGAAGAGTTTCACCTGAAACAGGATGAAATCGCAGACAGAG
>OGOY01002547.1_pt1 | contig 15930 bp, 10 predicted proteins | sample 1552811 | NCBI WGS metagenome assembly OGOY01 (sample SAMEA2580132, study PRJEB22360) | human gut metagenome | biome: human gut; feature: human-associated habitat; material: faeces | place: Denmark | collected 2008/2010 | reverse complement strand
TGCACATGTTTCATGACACATTGGTGTCTTTCGCAGAAAGACGGGTAATAAACATGAAAAAGAGCAGAATCTTTCCATTACTTGTAGGAGCAGCACTTTCCAGTTCATTGGTAGCCTGCAGTTCAGGATCGGGATCAGGAAACAAGACGAGTGTTGACAATAGCAAGAAGCCATTAGTATGGTTCAACCGTCAGCCATCTAACAGTTCTACAGGAGAGCTTGACAAGGATGCTTTAAACTTTAACGATAAGACATATTATGTTGGTTTTGATGCAAATCAGGGTGCTGAACTTCAGGGACAGATGGTACTTGATTATATTAAGGAAAATGCAGCATCTATGGACCGTAACGGTGACGGCGTAATCGGTTATATCTTAGCAATTGGTGATATCGGACATAACGATTCCATCGCACGTACACGTGGTGTTCGTTCTGCACTGGGAACTGGCGTTGAGACTGATGGAGTAGTTGATGCATCTCCTATCGGAACAAATGCAGATGGTTCTTCTAAGATCGTTCAGGATTCTACTATCGAGGTAGATGGAAAAGAATATACCATCCGTGAGCTGGCAGCACAGGAAATGAAGAACTCAGCAGGTGCTACATGGGATGCAGCTACTGCTGGTAATGCAATCGGAACTTGGGCAGCATCTTTTGGTGATGAGATCGATGTTGTTGTATCTAACAATGATGGTATGGGAATGTCAATGTTCAATGCATGGGCAAAGGAGAACGAAGTACCTACATTTGGTTATGATGCAAACAGTGACGCAGTTGCAGCAATTGCAGAAGGCTACGGCGGAACAATTTCTCAGCATGCAGACGTTCAGGCTTACCTGACACTGAGAGTTTTAAGAAATGCACTGGACGGTGTAGATATCGATACTGGTATTGGTACTGCAGATGCAGCAGGCAATAAGCTGGAAGAAGGCGTTGATTACAGATATAGTGCAGATGAGAGATCCTACTATGCATTAAATATTGCGATCACAGCAGATAACTATAAGGATTTCACCGATTCTACCAAGGTATACAGCAAGGTTTCAAATCAGCTGGATGCTTCTAAGAGCCCAGAGAAGAAGGTATGGTTAAATATCTACAATGCTTCTGATAACTTCTTAAGCTCAACTTATCAGCCACTTCTTCAGAACTATGATGATCTGCTGAACTTAAAGGTTGAATACATTGGTGGTGATGGTCAGACAGAGTCTAACATTACAAACCGTCTTGGTAATCCAGGCGAGTATGATGCATTCGCAATCAATATGGTTAAGACAGACAATGCAGCATCTTATACATCTCTCCTTAAGCAGTAATTGATAGAGATTTTTTGCTAGCAAAAGGTCCGAGGGTGTTAGAACTTCTGACACCCTCTTTTTCTGAAAGGAGTAAGGATATGGCAGAAGGTAAGAAAGATATCGTCTTGTCGATCCGCGGCATGAGCAAATCATTCGGAAGGAACAAGGTTCTAAAGCATATCGACATGGATGTGCCGAGAGGATCAATCATGGGTTTGATGGGTGAGAATGGTGCAGGTAAATCGACAATGATGAAATGTCTTTTTGGTACGTATCAAAAAGATGAAGGAACAATAATTTTAGACGGGAAAGAGATTAGCTTTACAGGTCCAAAGGATGCTTTGGAAAATGGTGTGGCAATGGTTCATCAGGAGTTGAATCAGTGTCTGGAAAGAAATGTAATTGACAATCTATTCCTGGGTCGCTACCCGAAAACATCCCTCGGAGTAATTGATGAGGGAAGAATGAAAAAAGAGGCTTCTGATTTATTCCGTAAGCTTGGCATTACGGTAGATCTTTCACAGCCGATGAAAAAAATGTCTGTTTCAAAGAGACAGATGTGTGAAATTGCAAAGGCAATTTCTTATAATTCAAAGGTGATTGTTTTGGATGAGCCAACCTCATCTCTGACAGCACCAGAAGTTGAAAAATTATTTAAGATGATGAGACAGCTTCGTGAACAGGGAATTTCACTGATCTATATCTCTCACAAGATGGATGAGATCTTTGAGATCTGTGACCAAGTTTCTGTTCTTCGAGATGGTGCTCTTGTAATGACTAAAAACTGTAGTGATACCAACATGAATGAGTTGATTTCTGCTATGGTAGGAAGATCATTAGATAATCGTTTCCCGCCTGTTGATAATACACCGGGTGATGTGGTTTTAAGAGTAGAGCATTTATCTACGAAATATGCACCGAAGCTTCAAGATATAACCTTTGATGTAAAAAAGGGAGAAATATTTGGTTTATATGGTCTGGTTGGTGCGGGTCGTACAGAGCTTCTTGAGACAATATTTGGTATTCGTACAAGAGCAGCCGGACGTGTCTACTATGATGATAAGCTGATGAATTTCCATTCATCAAAAGATGCAATGGATCATGGATTTGCGTTAATTACTGAGGAACGTAAGGCTGATGGATTATTCTTAAAAGCAGATATCACCTTTAATACAACAATTGCTAATATGAATCAGTATAAATCTGGCATTGCATTATCTAAGGATGAAATGTTAAGAGCAACTGCAGAAGAAATTCGTATTATGCATACAAAGTGCATGGGACCAGATGATATGATTGCAAACCTTTCTGGTGGAAATCAGCAGAAGGCAATTTTTGGAAGATGGCTGGAGCGTTCACCAAAGATTTTCATGATGGATGATCCGACACGAGGCATTGATGTTGGTGCTAAGTACGAGATTTATGAGCTGATTATTGATATGGCTAAGCAGGGAAAGACAATCATTGTTGTTTCATCTGAGATGCCGGAGATTCTTGGAATTACAAACCGAATCGGTGTAATGTCAAACGGTCATCTGGCAGGAATTGTAAACACCAAGGAAACAAATCAGGAAGAACTACTTAGACTTAGTGCAAAGTATTTGTAATAGAGAGGAGTACGAGAGCTATGGCAAATGATATGAGATATCTTTCGGCAGAAGAGGAAGCAAAGCTTTTAAAGCCGATTGATGAATATGTTGGTAAAATACAGGCACAGATAGATGCCCTGCGTGTAGATGGTTCTGATAAGGTGCAGGCATTAAAGACACATATCTCTTTAACAAAGGAAGATAAGAATTATACAAAAGAGGAGCAGAATGCAATTATCCGAAAGGATCAGGAGCTTCTTGTAAAGGCAAGAGAGGTAGAAACTGCAAATAAAGATAAAGTTTCCAAGCTGATTGTAGATGCAGAATCTTATCTGAAGACTCATTTTAAGAAAGATTATTACGATAAGGTTGCAGCAAGCTGTGCAGCTCAAAAGGAAGCTGAGAATGCAGAATATGAAAAGATTCGCGCAAATCTCAAAGCAGAGCACGAGCGCACAATTTCCGGCATGACAGATAAGCAGGAGCTTAAAGACGAGAAGTATGTATATAAGAATCGTCTGTATGATGCACAGATGGTGCATGAGTCAAAGCTTCAGGAAATCAAGGACAGAAAGCATGAGGCATTTGTGCATCAGTATCATCTGATTGATTTGCTTCGTATGTCAAAGTTTACTTATGGACAGAAGAAGCTTCAGAAACTGGAAAATTACAAGTATACATTTAACACACCGCAGTTCCTTTATAAGAACGGACTTTATATTGTAATTATCCTGATTTTTATCGCACTTTGCTTTATAACACCAGTTGTAAAGGATACGCAGCTTCTGACAACAGCTAATATTTTGAATATTCTTCAGCAGGCATCACCTCGTATCTTCCTGGCTCTTGGTGTAGCAGGATTGATTCTGTTAACCGGTACTGATCTTTCTGTAGGCCGAATGGTTGGTATGGGTATGGTAACAGCAACCATTATTATGCACAATGGTATTAATACGGGCGGTGTATTTGGCCATATCTTTGACTTCACTGGAATCCCTGCACCAGCTCGTGCAATATTTGCACTGCTTGTATGTGTGATTCTGACAACTGGATTTGCATCAATTGCAGGTTTCTTTATGGCAAGATTTAAGATGCATCCATTTATCTCTACTATGGCAAACATGCTTATTATCTTTGGTCTTGTAACATATGCAACAAAGGGCGTATCCTTTGGAGCAATTGATTCTTCCATCCCGGCAATGTTTATTCCAAAAATTGGAAATTTCCCAACCATTATTCTGTGGGCAGTTGTTGCAGTTGCAGTTGTATGGTTTATCTGGAATAAGACAACGTTTGGTAAGAATCTGTATGCAGTTGGTGGTAATCCAGAAGCAGCTGCTGTATCTGGTATTTCTGTATTTGCAGTAACAATGGGCGCATTCGTTCTTGCAGGTATCCTGTATGGATTTGGTGCTTGGCTGGAATGTAATCGTATGGTCGGTTCTGGTAGTGCAGCTTATGGACAAGGATGGGATATGGATGCTATCGCTGCCTGCGTTGTTGGTGGTGTATCCTTTACTGGTGGTATTGGTAAGATCTCTGGTGTTGTAACTGGTGTACTTATCTTCACTGCACTGACTTATTCCCTTACTATTCTTGGTATTGATACAAACCTTCAGTTTATCTTTGAAGGTATTATCATTCTCGTAGCAGTTACACTCGACTGTCTCAAGTATGTAAAGAAGAAGTAATGCACAAAAAATGTATAAAAAAATAATATTACTAGTGGAAAATTGGTAAAAAAAGAGTATAATGAAGATGGCACGAATCTATTTATAAAGAAGTTCGTGCCATTTTTTGTAAATGCAGAAAGATTTCTTAGTAAACATGGAGGAATATAGATGACTACATATAAAGTACTTCTTGTAGATGATGAGGAAGAAGTCAGAAATGCAATTGAACAAAGAATTAATTGGGAAGAATTGGGATTTGAGGTAATCGGAAAAGCACAGAATGGTGTAAAAGCTATGGAAATAGCAGAAAAACTGCAGCCAGATGTGGTCATTACCGATATCAAAATGCCATATATGAATGGATTGGAACTGGCACGTAATTTAAAGGAAGAGAATCCAGGCGTGCGAATTTTAATTCTGACTGGATTTGACGAGTTTGAATATGCCAAAGAAGCAGTTCATCTTGAAATTGAAGAGTATATATTAAAACCGATCAATGCCAATGAGCTTTCTGAATGTCTCAAACGATTAAAAAACGTACTCGATAAAGAGAGAGAAGAAAAATTAAATGTCAGAAAGCTAGAGCAGTACTACACAGATTCCCTTCCTGTACTTCAAACAAATTTCTTTTGTTCTCTTGTGGAGGGACGCATTTCGGACAGTGAAATAAATAAATATTTAAATGATTATCAGATTTCTTTGCCAGGTTCATATTTTTGCTGCGCTGTTTTCTATACATCAGAAAATCATGTTCCTGACGGGATGACACCACTTCTGCTTTCGATATCTGTACAAAGAGAAGTAAAGGAAAAATTCCGCGGCAAATGGGACTGCAGATATTTTTCTTATCTGGGAAATATTGTTATGGTAGCAAATTTAGGCAAAGAAGATGAAATCACGAGACTGACGGATGACTGTGACCGCTTCTGCAAATGGGCAGACCGCTTTTTTGGTGCAGTTGTTACTGTTGGAATAGGTAAGGTGTGCAATGAAGTATCAAATCTTCGTTTTTCCTATGAAGGGGCATGGGAAGCACTTTCGTATCGTGTTATTTACGGATCAGGCTGTTCTATCAATATTGCAGATATTGCACCGAAGGGGCAGGGACTTTCCATGCAGCCAGATGATATTAATATGAATGATGTGTTCAAGGCAGTTCATATTGGGGTACGTGAAGATATTGAACATGCAGTTTTTTCTTTAGTGAAGGAACTAAAAGATAATGCAAAAACAATTATGCAGTATAATTTTACTGTGCTGGAAATTGTAGGGCATCTATATCGTTTCTGTGGAAATAATCATATGAAATTTGAAGATCATGCCGGAGAAATCAAAAATGCGTATGAAGAAATTACAAAGATGGATGAAAGTGCATTAATGGCCTGGCTTGTCAGAGTAGCACTATCGATCAGTGATGAACTAAAAAATGCCAGAAATTCTTCACTGCGTTACCTTATTTCAGAAGCAAAAAATATTGTTCGTGATGAGTATGCAGATGCAGATCTGTCACTTGATACCGTATGTTCAAAGCTTGGTGTATCAAATTCCTATTTTTCTTCTATTTTTAAGAAAGAAGTGGGTATTTCATTTATTACATATTTGACAGATTACAGAATGCAGCAGGCTGTTCATCTGATGCTTGAAACAAATGAAAAAAATTATGAAATTGCAGAACATGTTGGCTATGAGGACGCAAACTATTTTGGATATGTTTTTAAACGCAAGTATGGAATGTCGCCTTCAAAATATCGCACAGAGCATATGGGAAAATGAGTATGAAAAAAAGAAAAGTGTCAGATATTCAGTCTGTCATTATGACGGTTCTTTCTTTGATGACGGTAATTACGTCTATATCTATGGGGTTATTGCTTTACAATCGATATGAAATGGCTATGCGTCAGAATGAAGTTCGCAACACACAAAACCTGATGGAAAGCACAGTCAATTCCATGGAGCAGTATCTGAAAAATATGAGACAGATTTCAGATACTGTCACATATAATATTATACAGGCATTTGATGTGTCTAGTCCGGAGTTTAATCAGCAGCTGAGTTTTCTATATGATTTTAATAAGGACAAAATACAGAGTATTGCGCTTTATGATATGGAAGGAAATCTTATTGTGGCAGAGCCAGTTACGCTGCAGAAGGATGGCATAGAGGTGCTTTGGCAGTCTTGGTTTGAAAATGCAGCAGAGGAAATTGAAAATATGCACTTTTCAACGCCTCATATGCAGAATTTATTTCAGGATGATGCAAAGAGCTACCATTGGGTGATTTCCCTAAGTCGTGCGGTAGACGGTATTGATGGAGACAGACCTGAAAATGGTATTTTGCTTGTTGATATGAAATATTCCTTTATTGAGGAAATGATGAATCAGGTGAATGATCAAAACAGGGGGCGATATTATTATGTCTGTGATGGGGAAGGAAATCTGATTTATCATCCTTATGCAAATGAAATCAGCAATGGATTGTTTGAGGAAGATTTCAGTATTGTATGCAGCAATGAAGATGGTGTATATAAAAATTTGCGCAGCCCAAGTGGAGATAAGCAGACTGCAATTGTAAGCACTATATCATATACGGGATGGAAGATGGTAGGCATTGTAAAGCAGGATATTAGGACAGACAGCCGAGAGCAGTTTCGTATTTATATGGTAATTGTTGTAATTATGTTGATCATGATGCTTCTTTTAGTCAATCGCATTGTGTCGAAAAGGATTTCAAGTCCAATTCTTAAACTGGATGCATCTGTAAGGGCATATGAAGCTGGGGAAAAGCCTGATATCTATATTGGAGGCTCATATGAGATTCGTCATCTTGGAAAATCTGTCCAGCATTCGTATGAAGAAATTGAGCGGTTAATGAAAGAAATTGTGAAGCAGCAGAATGAGAGAAGAAAGAGTGAACTGGCAGCACTGCAAAGTCAGATCAACCCGCATTTTCTTTATAATACTTTGGAATCTATCACTTGGATGGTTGAGGCCAATAAAAATAAGGATGCAGTTTTTATGATATCTGAGCTGGCCAAGCTGTTTAGAATCAGTTTGTCAAGAGGAAAGACGATTATTAGTATTGAGGATGAGCTAAAGCACTGCAAAAATTATATGAATATTCAAAAGTATCGCTACAAGGAGCGTTTTGTGACAGAATATGATGTTTCAGAAGAAATTTATCCGTTTTGTACGGTAAAGCTTATTTTGCAGCCGATTCTTGAAAATGCTATATATTATGGTGTAGGAAATATGGATGAGGATGACCAGCCTAAAATTATTGTCAAAGGCTGGAAAGATGATGCAGAAATCTATCTTTCAGTTACGGATAATGGAATGGGAATGCGTCATGAAGATGTAGAAAATATTTTAAAAGATAATCAGAAAGGACCCAAACATGGTTCTGGTGTAGGACTCATTAATGTGCACACGCGTATTCAGCTGATGTTTGGAAATAAATATGGCCTTATTGTGGAGAGTGAACCAGATGAGGGAACAACGGTCACGATTCATTTGCCTGCTGTGCCATACACTAAGGAAAATTGTGAAGTGCTTGAGACTCCGGGAAAGCCAGTCAGAAAAGAGGGTGAATCATGAAAAAAACAAAAACTACTTTTTTGTTAGCAGAAATTTGTCTTGGCATATTACTGCTGTTTTGTGTGCATCTGATTTTTGAAGATGAAAAGCCTCAGAAGCGTGTAGCAGTTATTGTTGAAAAATCAGGTGATGAAAAATGGAACTCCTTTATGAATGGTCTAAAGCAGGCAGCTGGAATCGCAAATATACATTTGATTAGTTGCAATACAGATGAAATTGAAAATGCAGATGAGGAGAAGAACTTGATTTATGATCAGCTGGATAATCAGGTTGATGCATTTATTGTTCAGGCGGCGCCTGGCAGGGATACTATTGATATGCTTAGAGAAATTCGCGTACAAAAGCCAATGCTTCTTGTAGCAAATGATGCGCTGCGTGAAAAAGAGGAAGACCATATATCAAAATATTCTGATTTGCCTGTTATTACGCCGGACTATTACCGTATGGGATATACATTGGCACAGGACTTATTAAGCCGCAATCAAAATAATATTCAAGGCAAAACTGTTGGAATTATAAGCGGATTTAAGAAAACAGACTGTACTGATAAATGTATGCAGGGTGTATTAGATGTGCTTTCTGATACGGGATGTGAGATTCAGTTTGATATGAATATCACATATGATATGGAAATTACACAGAGGTTAAAAGAGCAGCAGCCAGTTGACTATTTGATTGTATTTGACACAAGTGCCTTAGAGCAGGTAGCAGGGATGTATGCACAGAAAAAAGAGAGTGACACGAAAATCTATGGGATTGGAAATAGTATAAAGTGTGTATATTATCTTGATGATTCTGTGATTGACGGATTGATTGCGATAGATGGATATGGAATGGGATATCATAGCGCTATAGAAATTTCAAAAGTGCTGAAAAATCATCTGTATACGATTAACAACCAGACGATTGAGTATCATCTGCTGCATAAAGAAGATATTTTCAGAGAAGAGGTACAGCATTTTCTTCATACGTATGATTGAGAATTTGCATATAGTCAGCCAAAAAGGAATGGAGATTTCAATGAAACAGTATCAGATAAGAAGTATTCTGATCGGATGCATGTTGTTGTGTCTGACAGGATGTACGGCGAATAGTGAGAAAAAAAGAGATGTTCTTCGTGTTGGTGTTGTGCTATACACGCAGGATGACCCCTTTATTAATGCGCTTACAGATTGTCTGAAGGAAGATCTGGCAGAATACGAGTCAGATTCTCTAAAGGTGATTATGACTGTAAGGGATGGAAAAAATGATCAGAAGATTCAAAATGAAGTTGTGAAGGAGATGCTTGATGCTGGCTGTGAGATACTTGCTGTTGATCTCGTTGACAGGACAGAGCCGTCAAATATAATAAAGATGGCAAAAAAGGAAAATATACCTGTTATTTTCTTTAATAGAGAGCCAGTGAGAGAGGATTTGATGCAGTGGGATAAGCTGTATTATGTAGGCGGAGATGCCAGACAGTCTGGTATGATGCAGGGTGAGATTGCAGCAGATATGATACGAGACAATGACGCAGTAGATCGAAATCAGGACGGAAAGATTCAATATGTACTTCTTGAGGGTGAGACAGGTCATCAGGATGCAATCATTCGAACAGACAGTGTGGTAAAAACAATTAAAGAACAGGGCATTATATTAGAAAGACTAAGTTTCCAGTTTGCAAACTGGAATCGTGGACAAGCTGAAAATAAGATGACACAGCTGATTAATCAATATGGAGACGAGATTGAACTAGTGCTTTCTAATAATGATGAGATGGCTCTTGGTGCAGTTGCTGCGTATGATGCACTTGATTATGATAAAGACAGACGTCCGATGATTTTTGGAATAGATGGTTTGGAAGGTGCATTGGATGCTGTCCAAAAAGGCACCATTCAGGGGACTGTGTATAATGACAGGCATGGACAAGCTGAGCAGATTTCGCGTCTTGCGATGACACTGTTTCAAGGTCAGACACCGCCAAAGGAGGATCTGGAAAATGAACGATATATCTTTTTGCCGTATCAAAAGGTGACGGCAGAAAATGTGGAATCATTTATGGAACAATAAAAAGGTTCATTTTCGGAAAGGAAAGATTGAAAATGGAAGATTGGCTGATAAACTATTATGAACAGACAGATCCGCTTAAAAGACAGCAGATGCTTCTGGAAAATAAAAATGAAACCATGAGTGAAGAAGATAAACTTCGAATGAAGCTCTGGGAGACCAGATATGGAAAAGGTAAGCCAAGGAAGGATATGTTTGTTGGTTATCTTATGAATTTAAAATATATTGTAGAAAGTGGAAGCATGGATTTGGGAGGCAGAAAGAAAAAGCTTGCGATAGAAGCTATTCTTGGTCTGAATTTATATGAATTTGAAAGAAAGCCAAAGACTCAGCAGGAAATAATTTTTTTAGAGTTAAAAAACACATGCAGAAAATATATTGAGATTAGTACAGGAGGACGTGGCTTTACTTCTGTTATTTTTGGAATGCGACAGCTGTCAGATGAAAGCATTGCAGGAAAGATCGCTGAACAAATAAGCAGAATTGTGTTTGATGCACCTCATAGTCTGCGAATGGAAAAAGAATTTGAGCCGCTTCAAAGAGCTGCTTTAGAGGTGTTTAGGGAAATTTATCCTAATCGCGAACATTTTCTGAAAAAAAGATAAGGAATGATAAACGGTGCATTTTCTCTTTAACGCTACTTGTATTTGCAAAGCAAAAAAGATATACTGTAACTGTTTTAATGCTTTAATTATAAGGAGGAGATGAGTATGGCAGAATATTGCATCAGCTGCTGTTCTACAGCTGATTTGACGAAGGAATATTTTGATAAACGTGGAATCCGCTATGTGTGCTTTCACTATGAACTGGGAGGAACGGACTATCTGGATGATCTTGGTCAGACGATGCCTCCGGCAGAATTATATTGCAGAATGCTTGCAGGTGAGGATGTAAAGACATCACAGGTTGGTATCGGTGAGTATGCAGATTTTTTTAGAAAAATATTTGATGAGGGAAAGGATATCCTTCATTTAACGCTTTCAAGCGGAATTTCAGGCAGCTACAATTCAGCATGTATTGCAGCAGAACAGGTAAGAGAAGAATATCCAAACAGAAAAATTTATGTAGTGGATTCATTGGCAGCTTCCTCAGGTTATGGTTTGTTAGTAGATACTCTGGCAGACAGAAGAGATGCAGGAGAGAGTATAGATGAATTGTATGCATGGGTGTGTGAAAATAAAAAGAAACTGCAGCACTGGTTTTTTACTTCTGATCTTACTTTTTTTATCAGAGGCGGAAGAGTATCAAAGGCAGCTGGATTTTTTGGAGGTATGCTTGGAATCTGTCCTTTGTTAAATGTGGACTATGAGGGACATTTGACAGCAAGAGAGAAGGTGCGCACGAAGAAAAAAGTGATTCAGCGCATCGTTCAGAAGATGGAAGAAAATGCCGAGGGAGGTTTGGCATATTCGGGCAAATGCTATATCTGTCAGTCAGAGTGTATGGATGACGCAAAAGCTGTTGCAATGCTTGTTGAGAGCCGCTTTCCTAATTTAAATGGAAAAGTTGAAATTTATCCGATTGGTGCTACAATTGGCAGTCATACCGGCCCGGGAACAGTAGCATTATTTTTCTGGGGAAAGGAACGCGTGGATTGACGCAGTTTTGTAAAAGAAATGTAATGTTTTTGGATATTTGAAACATTGAAATAAACTCATACTTATGGTATGATACGAAAGGTTAAAGGCGTTATCGTTTACGTTACACGCAGACGATAACTTAAAAAAAGCCGCAAAAATGCGGCAGAACGGAGAAGCATATGATTTGCCCGAAATGTGGTGCCAGACTAGCGCAGGGAAGCACGATTTGTCCAATTTGCGGAACAAAGATACGCCCCTCTAAAGTCAAGGTACAAGACAATTATGAAGAGCAGCCAGATCAAGGCTACGATTCAGATTCAGATGATGATTATGAAGAAAATCTGAATGATGATTACGATTATGACGAAGAGGATGACAGCTACGGTAATGATGATTACGACAATGATGATTATGAACCGGCTCGTCCAAAAACAAATCGTATTCTTGTTGTTATTATTGTCACAGTAATTGCATTGATTGCTGCGATGATCGTATTGATTGTTCTTCTTTTCAGCAGTGGAAAAAAGAGCAATAAGCAGATTCCGTATACAGTAGATAAGATACAGGATACGGATACGAAGAAAGAAACACAGAAAGAAACTCAAAAGGAGACAGAAACTGAAGTAGTTGAAATCAAAGACAACAAGGTTACTTCTGGAAGAAATGTCTATGAGCTTTCAAATGATGAGTTAAAGCTTGTTGAGTACAATGATCAGGGACAAGTTGTTCGTATTCCAGCAGAAATCGGCGGATATTCGGTAACTTCAATTGGTTCACATGCATTTAAGAACAATACGTCAGTTCAGTATTTAAAGCTTCCAGATGGAATGAAGAAACTGGATGATTCTGCATTGTCTGATATTGAGCTTTTGAAAGAAGTTGTAGTTCCGGAATCAGTTGAAGAGATTGGAAACCTTGCTTTTTCAAAGGTTCAGAAGGCAATTTGTGTAAAGGGAAGCTTTGCATGGAATTATATGAAGTATATGGCAGATGAGGTAGTTGAGGGAACTTCACTTTCACTTGACAATAATGCGTCCACGCCATCAAGCTCTGCGCAGCAGACAGTTCCAACACAGCCGACGACCGCACAGCAGGCAGCGTCACAGCCGCAGCCGCAGCAGACGCCAGCCCCAGCCCCGTCCCCAGAGCAGACACCGGCCACAGCCCCGTCTTCAGAGCAGCAGCCAGCGACAAATCCATCACCGGATCAGACACCAGCCCCGGCTCCATCTTCGGAGCAGCAGCCAGCGACAAATCCATCACCAGATGAGACACCGGCCCCGGCTCCATCTTCAGATCAGACGCCAGCCACAAATCCATCACCAGATGAGACACCAGCGCCAGCACCGTCACAAGATGAGACACCATCACCAGATCCATCACCAGATGAGACGCCGGAAGCACCAACGGAGCGAAATGCAGAAAATATTCTTGCAAAAATTTCTGCAGATTCTGGTGGAAGCGTTGTAGGAAACAGCTATATGTTCTACGATTTTAATGGAAATGGTGTTCAGGAAGCATTTGCACTTGTTGATGTAGGTGGACGAAAGGAAATCTGGTACAATGGAGAGGATTCTACTTCCAATGCAGTTGAGATTTTCCCAATCACTGATGTTGCATCATGCAGTGTTAATGCTATTGCAAACGGCACAACACAGTTTGTTTTGAGCGTCACCACTTCAACAGGAGAATCATATTCCTGCATTTATGGAGCAGATGGTGCAAATGGCTATATGGTAGCAGATTTGCTTCCGGGTGTATTTGTATCAGATGGCGTAAGCTTACAGTTAGACAATGGAATGAATGGAGTTGCATATCTGCTTGCTTCTGACGGAGGCTATAGTGAGTATGCAGCACAGGAACTGGCAAAGAGTCAGTTTGATGCGATGCCGGGTGCACAGGATATCTGGTCACAGGTAAGCGCACTAATTGGTGCAGAACCAACAGACCTTCATTTCTGGAATCGTTCAAGTGCAGTTGGTAATTTGATCCAGATTGCATTTACAGATGCAGCAGGAACACCAAGTTACATCAATGTGTCATGGACTCAGGATGGAATGCAGTTTGAAGATGGTGCACTTAATGTTCATAATGGTGTGGTAAAATCTTCTTATACAGGATTAAATCAGATTCAGCCGCAGGAAGTTCCGCAGGTAGAGACAGAGCCGGCTGATCCAGCTACAGAGATTTCATTTGCAGATGGAACAGCAGTTACACTTTCAGCAGAAGGAACTAATTATACGGCAGATCTTAATGGAGATGGTGCAGCAGACTTCTTCAAATATCGTACTGAGGTAGCAGAGGATGGAAGTACAACCAGCCTTATCGTCAATGTGAATGGTACCGATTATACAGTTGGTACAGGAATCAGTGCAGCATATAAGGTAGAGGTATGTGATTTAAATACATCCGATAATCAGCTTAATATTGTAGTTGTTGGAACAGGTGCAGACAACTCTGTTACCAGTTTCCGCGTATTAAGCGGAACCGATCTTTCTACACCGCTTATGCAGGATGGAACATTTACCGTGCTTAACGGATATGGAAATGCAGCGCGCCTGTATAATACGTCCCATGTACTTACACCTTCTTCCGCAAATGGAACATTTGATGAAAATGGTGGATTTACGTTAGCAGTGACAAGCCCAATTTCTATTGACAGTCTTGGCCGTTATGTCTGCAAGATTCCATATGAATTAAAGGATGGTGTGATTGCAGAGGCTGCATTAAGTGAGACAACTGGAAACTACGAATATGAGCTTGTTGATCTGACATCACAGGAACAGTTTAATTATATTCTGGCAGCAGATACGAATTTGTTAAGTTCGGCAGCAGCAGATGCTGCGCCAGCGGCAACACTTGGCACGGGAACACAGGTATTCCCAAGAAAGCTGATTCAGGCGGCAAATGAACCAGGTGCATTTTATCTTTACGTAGAGGATGCATCAGGAAACGCTGGATATCTTCCACTTGGTGAGGGACAGACATTGTTCCAGAGCGTACCACAATAATTTATAAGTAGACAAAAAACTGGCCTCCCACGGGAGACCAGTTTTTTATGTCAGATTATTAAATACTTGTCCAGCGACCAGATGAACCGCATGGAAGAACAAGACCAGACTGTGTTACAGGAAGACCAATTTCATCAGAAACAACGTGACCGCCAAATTTGCTTACAACCTCAAGTCCAAGAAGATATGTTAAGACAGAAGCAGCAAAACCAGTTGTATAGCTGTTAATAAGGAAAAATAGCGGTTTGTCAGAAAGTAGCTGTGAACACAGTGATACGAGTGGATGAATAGCATCCTCAATTTTCCAGATTTCACCCTTAGGTCCGCGTCCATAAGATGGCGGATCCATGATGATTGCATCATAGTGATTGCCGCGTCGGATTTCTCGTTCAACAAATTTCTGACAATCATCAACAATCCAGCGAATCGGTGCATCAGACAGTCCACTAGATGCTGCATTTTCTTTTGCCCAGGCAACCATGCCCTTTGAAGCATCTACATGAGTAACAGAAGCGCCTGCTGCGGCTGCAGCAAGTGTTGCACCGCCGGTGTAGGCAAATAAATTAAGTACTTTAATAGGACGGTTTGCATTTTGAATCAGGTTAGAAAACCAATCCCAGTTTGCAGCCTGCTCAGGGAATAAGCCTGTGTGCTTAAAAGAGAATGGCTTTAACTGGAAGGTAAGCTTTCCATAATGAATGCTCCACTGCTGCGGCAGAGAGAAAAACTCCCATTCACCGCCTCCCTTGCTGCTTCTATGATAATGTCCGTTCTTTTTCTTCCAACCCGGATTGGTGTGAGGTGTGTTCCATACGACCTGAGGGTCCGGACGTACCAGAAGATAATTTCCCCAGCGCTCAAGTTTCTCTCCGTTAGAGGTATCAAGGACTTCGTAGTCCTTCCAGTTATCAGCCAGCCACATAATAATATCCAACCTTTCTTATATATATGCGATACCGAATGTTTTTAGAATTGCGAGAGTTGCATTGCAACGGAGCAATTCGTTGGTATCAGTAATTCTAAATCACATATATAAGTATAAGAAAGAACAGGCATCCTGTCAATAGAGTGTTGCCAATCGTCGAACCACCCTTCGTAAACTTCTGGGTCGAAAAAAACTTTAAAAAATTTGAAAAAAGT
>OGOY01002543.1_pt1 | contig 15946 bp, 17 predicted proteins | sample 1552811 | NCBI WGS metagenome assembly OGOY01 (sample SAMEA2580132, study PRJEB22360) | human gut metagenome | biome: human gut; feature: human-associated habitat; material: faeces | place: Denmark | collected 2008/2010 | reverse complement strand
AGCTGATATTCTCTTTATCAGAGAAATCCAGAAGGATCGGGCCGCCGGCAGCACAAGCCATCTGGTCCATCAGACCGGAAGCCTTTTTCCAGTAAACATTCTCAGCATACTGACCTGCTCTCGCATACTCGCCATACTCCAGCTTACCTTCATTAAAGAAATAATTGGTGATCGCACATACAAGCATCTCAAAGGAAGCAGAAGAGCTTACACCTGCAGCGGCAATAACCTTGGTGGAAACATAAGCGTCAAATCCACCGGTAGCATAGCCTTTTTTCTGCATATACTCCATAATACCTGCAACAAGAGCATCTGTACCTTTTGTATAGGTTTCTGTGCTGAGCTTGTCAAGATCAACAACTACTTCCTGTTTGTAACCCTCACTGATCATATGGATCACATTGGTTCCGTTTGGATAAGCAGCACCGATGGTATCCAGATCGATACTTGCCGCAATGATCTGACCGCCGTTATGATCAACATGGTTGCCAATGATCTCCGTACGGCCCGGAGCAGTAAAAAACTCTGCCTTGTCATGATGATATTTCTTCTCGAAATTCACAGCAAGATTGGTATAACGGGCGCTGCTCTCCTCTGTTTCACCATAGATTTTTTTCAGCACTTCTGCTGCCGGAATTTTAATTGTTCCCATTTTTTCTTCCTCCTGTTATATAGTTTACACCCCAGATCCGGAAGAACCTGAAAAAATCTTCCGCTCTGTCACGCTTCATGGTTACTGTTCACTCCGTTCTCAGCAACACGCTTCGCAATGCGCAGAATATCACCAGTGAATAGTAACGCTTCATGTACTTTTATTATAACAGTCCCGTCTTTTCTGTCCATAACAATTTTGTGTAAAAACCGTATTATTTTGTGGTGATCCCGGAATATCCCTTTGCATTTTCTGCCTTTTCTGATAAAATAAATTCCACTATGAAAAGCAGATATACACTTCAGAATCCGCGCACAGAAGGAAGGAGGTAACACCTTGCAGATCATCACAGATCCCGCCGGAAAAGAACTGAAAAAACACGGAGACAGCTCCTTCCCATTCCTGGTAAGCTACGAGCGGCTTTCCGGCTATGAGACCGGTTCCTTTCTGTGGCACTGGCATCCGGAGATCGAGCTTACCTATATCGAAAAGGGCGAAATGCTCTACAAGATCAATCAGAATACCTTTCACCTGAAAGAGGGACAGGCAATCTTTGGCAATGCCAATGCCCTTCATGCCGGATATATGTATCAGGATCAGGACTGTCAGTATATCCCCATAACCTTTGACCCCAAACTGATCTACGGATTTTCGGGAAGCCTTCTTTTTCAGAAATATACAGAACCGATCCTCCGAAGCTTTTCCCTGTCCGCTGTACCGCTTGATCTATCCTGTAAATGGCATTCCGAGGCCATAAAAGATATCCGTGACATCATCGACCTGGACAGTAGCCGGAAACCCATGTATGAATTTGAGATCATCGCCAGACTGCAGCACTTCTGGAAAATCTTGTATGAAAATACGATCTCCCAGGCAACTCTTCCATCCGGTCAGGATGAAGAAAACTACCGCCGCATCCGTCAGATCATGTCCTATATCGCAGAACACTACTCTGAAAAGATTCTCCTGAATGATGTTGCAGACCTGATCCACTTAAGTCCCAGCGAATGCAGCCGGCTTTTCAAAAAATGTATGAATATCACTCTCTTCGGATACATCCAGGAATACCGCATTGAACGCAGCCTGGAATATCTGGAAAATCCTTCCTGTTCTATTACGGAATCAGGACTACTGTCCGGTTTTTCGGACTCTAATTATTACACAAAGGTCTTTACGAAAATCAAGGGCTGTACACCAAGACAGTACAGAAAAAATCAGGAGCTGTGACATGCTCCTGATCTTTAACCGTTCAGTGCTCCATACCTATGAAGCAGAACAATATTTATCCGTGAAAATGGCTGTTATCTGAACAACTCTTTCATTGCCGGATACAGTTTGCGGAATTTCCGGTATTTTTCTTCATATTTTGCAACCAGCTCCGGTTCCGGTTCTACCGTATCTACTACCCTGACCAGCTTATTACAGATCGTTTCCACATCCGGGTATTCACCGCAGCCTACTGCTGCCAGCATTGCACCGCCCATGGACGGACCTTCCTCATTCTCCGGCACATCCACCTTCAGGTTCATCACATTTGCAATGATCTTTTTCCAGAGAGGGCTCTTAGCTCCGCCGCCGCAGATCTTGGTGCGCTCAATATGGATCCCGAGGCTTCTTGCAACCTCAAGGGAATCTCGAAGTCCGAAAGCAACTCCTTCCAGAACAGCCTGTGTCATATCTGCTCTCGTGGTATCCATGGACATTCCGAAAAATACGCCTCTTGCATCCGGATCGTTGTGCGGAGATCTTTCTCCCATCAGATACGGAAGGAAAAACACCTGATTTTCGCCAAGCTTTTGGATCGGTGCCTGCTCTGCCGCAAAATCCTTTGTCTTAAGGATCTCCTCTGACCACCATTTGTTGCAGGAAGCAGCGCTTAACATGCATCCCATCAGATGATAGCTTCCATCTGCATGGTCAAAGGAATGCAGTGCATTGTTTTCATCCACTCCGAAATCTTTGCTGGAAATAAAGATCGTACCGGATGTTCCAAGGGAAATGTTGCACTGGCCATCGCCAACCGTTCCTGTTCCGACAGCTGCCGCAGCATTGTCGCCTGCACCTGCTACAACCTTCACATCTTCTGAGAAGCCAAGCTCTTTTGCAACTTCCGCTTTCAGGTTTCCGACTACCTGCCAGCTCTCGTACAGCTTCGGAAGCTGTTCCTCTGTGATATGGCAAATCTCAAGCATTTCCTTTGACCAGCAGCGGTTCTTCACATCCAGAAGAAGCATACCGGAAGCATCGGATACATCCGTGCAGAAAGATCCGCTTAAGCGATAAGCAAGATAATCTTTCGGGAGCATGATCTTTACAACTTTTTTGAAATTCTCAGGCTCATTTTTCTGCATCCAGAGGATCTTCGGTGCCGTGAATCCTGCAAATGCGATGTTTGCAGTATACTGAGAAAGTTTGTCTTTTCCGATAACTGTGTTGAGATATTCCGTCTCCTCACCGGTACGTCCGTCATTCCAGAGGATCGCTGGACGGATCACGTTATCATCTTTGTCCAGGGTTACAAGGCCGTGCATCTGGCCGCCAAAACCGATTCCAGCTACTTCCTTGCGGTCGATTCCCTCTGTGAGTTCTTTGATGCCTTCCATGCTTTTAGTAAACCAGTCTTCCGGGTTCTGCTCAGACCAGCCCGGATGGGGGAAGAACAGCGGATATTCTTTGGATACGATGTTGCAGATCTTTCCGGATTCTTCCATAAGAAGAAGTTTTACAGCGGAAGTTCCAAGATCAACGCCAATATAATACATAATAATTTTCCTCCTGTAAATGTCTGTAAACGGGAAAACCGCGGCTCTCAGTTCGCAGCGTCTGCACGCCTGAGAGCTCGCGGTTTCCAAATCATATTTATTTACCTGTTACCGAATCATCCCCACGGATTCTCAGTCGGATATCTTACGCCTGCTGGCTGGTTGTAGCCGATCTCCTCAACCGGTACACCGATATATTTAAATACCTCGAAGAGAGCTTTTCCGTGATGTCCGAACGCTACTGCACCATGATGCGGGAATCCTCCCTCGATCAGCACGTGACGGTAAAAACGTCCCATTTCCGGAATTGCGAATACACCAATAGCTCCGAAGGAACGTGTTGCAACCGGAAGAACTTCACCGTGTGCGATGTATGCACGAAGTTTGTTGTCCGCGGTACTCTGCAGACGGTAGAATGTGATATCTCCTGGTTTGATATCTCCCTCAAGAGTTCCGTTTGTAACTTCGATTGGAAGGGATCTTGCCATGATCATCTGGTATTTCATCTCACAGAAGGACAGCTTGCTGGATGCTGTGTTTCCACAGTGGAATCCCATGAAAGTATCTTTCAGTGTGTAGTTGAATTTGCCCTCGATGGACTCTTTGTACATATCCTTCGGTACGGAGTTGTTGATATCCAGCAGTGTAACGATATCATCACTTACTACCTGTCCGATAAACTCACTTAATGTACCGTAGATATCAACTTCGCAGGATACCGGAATTCCCTGTGCAGTAAGACGGCTATTTACATAACATGGAACAAATCCGAACTGTGTCTGGAATGCAGGCCAGCATTTTCCTGTCAGTGTTACATATTTACGATATCCTTTGTGATCTCTTACCCAGTCTTTCAGAGTCAGTTCATACTGTGCAAGTTTCGGAAGGATCTCCGGTTTCTTGTTTCCTGCACCAAGCTCTTCTTCCATCTCTTTTACGATCTCAGGGATTCTCTCATCCCCTGCATGATTATTGAACGCCTCAAAAAGATCCAGTTCAGAGTTCTCTTCAATCTCAACTCCAAGATTGTAAAGCTGTTTGATCGGTGCGTTGCATGCAAGGAAGTTTGTAGGACGTGGTCCGAAGCTGATGATCTTCAGGTTGCTTAATCCCTCGATAGCTCTTGCGATCGGAAGGAAATCGTGGATCATATCTGCACAGTCCTCTGCATCACCTACCGGATACTCCGGAATATATGCTTTTACGTTACGAAGCTGCAGGTTGTAGCTTGCGTTCAGCATACCGCAGTAAGCATCTCCACGTCCCTGGCAAAGATTATCCTGTGTTTCCTCTGCTGCTGCGATGAACATCTTCGGTCCTTCGAAATGTTTTGCAAGAAGTGTCTCGGAAATCTCCGGTCCGAAGTTTCCAAGATATACGCAAAGTGCATTACATCCTGCTTTTTTGATATCTTCAAGAGCCTGGACCATATGGATCTCGCTCTCTACGATACAGACCGGACACTCATAGATATCTTTTGCATCGTATTTCTTTGTGTAAGCTTCTACAAGCGCTTTTCTTCTGTTTACGGAAAGGCTTTCCGGGAAACAGTCTCTGCTGACTGCAACGATTCCGACTTTAACTTCTGGCATGTTGTTCATAATCTTATTCTCCTTTTCTGAAAAAATATCTTCTGCGCCCCAAACGGGCAGACCGTTATCTGCTTCTATCTGATCTCATCTCTGAATGTTTCTCAGTCAAGTGTGATGTTCTCACCTTTCAGGCCGTTGAATGCGCCCTCGATCTTTGCATCCTCATGAGCGATGAGCCATTTATTTTTAGCCGTCATCAGTCCATCCTCGCCATCTTTTGGCATCGGGAAGTCGATCTCCGTGTTAGTTCCTCTTGGAAGAACAACCACACACTGGAATCCACTCTTATTCACATGACATGGTGCATAGTGAAGCGTTGTTGCATAAACCTCAATTCCTGTTCCTGCCGGTACAAGGAATGCTTCGATATTCGCTGTGTCGTATGTAAAATCGGCTTCAATATCCTGCTGATGTCCAATGAGCAGAACCAGATCTGTCACAGCCACATTGATCTCGGAATTGCGATGATACTCCACAGCATTGAGCTTCTTATTGTGGCCATTGCAGTATCCGATCTCAATAGGTAATCCACCGAACGCTCTGTTTTTCAGATCTTTTTCCACATCAAGAGCTTCCAGTTCCTCAACAGACGGAACATATACCACATCTTCCGGAACCGGCGTATGCTTCATTTCTTTCAGAAGCGGCCCGAAATTGTATCCTTCCAGGACTTTTCCGTATTTTCGGAAAGCCGGATCTGTTACTTTCTGAATTTTCACGTTTTGAACCTCCTTACAGAATTTCTGTTTCACAGCTTCTTTACTTCTTCGTTTTGAACTGAAAAAAGCATACCATATCGCGGTATGCTTTTCGCCGTTTTTCTTGTCTCATTCATAGCACTTTTTTGACATTTTATTTTATCTGCCGTTCTACTTTCCCAGGCAGGATCCCATATCGTTTCACAAATTCCTTGGAAAAAGCTCTGCTGCTTGCAAACCCGTTATCAAGGGCAATGGAACTGATGGTATGGTCTGTATTCAGAAGTTCCTTGTAGGCGTATGCCATGCGGATATCCTGTAAATATGTCTTAAAATTGACCTTTGCGTACTTCCGGAACATTCTGGAGAGATAGGCGTCCGAATATCCAAACATGGCTGCAAGGCCGGAAAGCTTCAGATCCTCCCTGTAATGTTCCCTCATATAAGTGGTGATTTTTGACAAAGCATCCAATCTCCGGCTGTTTTTCAGTTCGCTCTCCTCCACTTCCGTCTCACGGTATGTGGAAACCATAAGATAAAGGATCTCATAAAACACAGCCCGGATCCGAAATTCATATCCAGTCTCCTTCGACAGATAAATCCTGTACAGATCCTGAATCAGAGAAACCATTCTTTTATCCGTCTCTGATGGTTCTGATACCACAGGAGCATAAACGTCTTCTCTCTGCCTTGCATTTCTGCCGTGAAACCGAATAAACCGCTGTGCGGTAAAATAATCTGTAAACTGTTTCAGAGGGATCTGTAAGACAATAGTCTCATTCCGCACAGGTGCCTGAATGGAATGAACTTCATTGGAATTGATAATCAGAAACTCTCCTGCCTTCAAAGGATACTCTACCTCATCAATATAGAAGAAAAGGCTTCCTTCCATTACCGTAAAGATCTCTATAGATGTATGCCAGTGTTTTTCCCTGACATAATTCCCGTTTCTTCCTTCAAAGAGAAAAAGTTTGAAGGGAAGTCCCTCATTTGGAATGATCAGTTCATGCTGAAACTCCATAATTTTCCTCCTTTTCCCTCTTTCGCTGGGCCGTCTGCACACGGCGGACCATACTGCCGTAAAAAGCTGCCAGAATCTGCTGGAACAAAGTTCCGATCATAACCGGAAACAATACCTCCGCCGGAAAATATGCTCCCGCAATTACGGCTCCTGCACTGATATTACGCATTCCCGATCCGTAAATCATGGAAACCGTAGCCTCCTTATTCTGCTTTGTAAGAATGGCAATTACCCAGCCAATGGCATATCCCCCTGCTGCCAGAAGCAGAATTACCGCAGCTACTTCCAGCCGCTCCCCGTTAAGATGTTTCATATAGGGAGAAACCTTGGAAGAATTGGAGGTCACCACGAAGATCAGACATATCTTTGAAAAAGGTGCGAGTTTTTTTGGCCAGGTCTCCATGACTTTTCCATGACTGAACTCATTAAGACACATCGCCAGAACTGCCGGAAGTGCAATCATAAAAACCAGTTCTTTCATCATTCCCATGGTATCCATCTTCACGCTGGAACCAACCAGAATTTTCAGAGCCACCGGAATCAGAAACGGAGCCAGAATTGTGTCGATAACAACCAGTGAAAGTGACAGTGGGCTGTTTCCATTATAAATAGACACCCACATCAGACTGATCACTGCGGTAGGCACAGAAAATTCCAGAACCATCCCTGTGATATAATTCATATTCTGTGGAAATAAAAGATGTCCCAGGCCACAGGCAATCACCGGCACCAGTACATGGAGAACCAGCAGCATCAGAATCAGCGGAAGCGGCTTCTTAAATACGTCCGCAACATCCCGGAACCTGGATTTCAGCGCACCTATAAAGGTCATAAAAGCAAACGCATAAGTTACATAAGGCACGCCATGTTTTGCGATATCCGGAAACAGCACGCCCATAAGGAGGCAGGCAGGCGTTACAAATGCCATCCATTTTTCAATAAAACTGTTAAATTTCCCCAGCATATTCCACCTCTTATCCTTCTTTTTTCAATTCTTTCTATCAGTTTAACACAAAAACTTCCCCTTGCAAGAAAAATATAAGCGGTTTTATAGCCGATTTCCGTCAAATATGATATGATAATACCCATCCTTAGGTAACATAAAGACAAGGCGGAATTTCTTCTCTGCCTGAACGGTCCTCCTTATGACCGTGTACTTAGAAAACGAGGTAAAAAATGATTTCTTTAATTATACCATGCTTCAATGAGGAAGAATCCCTTCCGCTTTTTTATCCGGAAGTTACTTCTGTCCTCCAGGAAATGAACTGCGATTATGAACTGATTTTTGTGAATGACGGTTCCAGAGACAGAACCCTTGAGATTTTAAAAGAACTTTCAGAAAAAGATCCCCACGTCATCTATCTTTCCTTTTCCAGAAATTTCGGAAAGGAAGCAGCCATGTATGCCGGTTTCTGTAATGCCCGTGGTGACTATGTTGCGGTCATGGATGCTGATCTTCAGGACCCGCCGGCCCTTCTTCCGGAAATGCTTCAGAAACTGGAATCCGGAGAATATGACAGTGTTGCCACCAGACGTGTCAGCCGTGATGGGGAGCCTCCCATCCGCAGCTTTTTTGCCCGGAAATTTTACCAGCTGATTAACAGAATTTCCGATGCGGATATCGTAGACGGAGCCAGAGATTTCCGTCTGATGAAACGCAGTATGGTAGACGCTATCATCTCTATGAGCGAATACAACCGTTTCTCCAAGGGAATCTTCGGATGGATCGGTTTCAAAACCCTCTGGCTTCCCTACAAAAACATCGAACGTGTTGCCGGTGAAACCAAGTGGAATTTCTGGAAGCTGTTTAAATATGCCATCAGCGGAATCATTAATTTCTCCCAGGCTCCACTGACCATTGCTTCCTGGTTTGGAACCAGCATGACTGGTGTTTCCTTCCTGGCCCTGATCGTTATCGTACTGCGTAAGCTGATCTTTGATGATCCGGTCGACGGATGGGCCTCCACTATCTGCGTGATTATTTTCATCGGCGGCCTGCAGCTTTTCTGCCTTGGCATCATGGGACAGTACATAGCAAAAACCTATATGGAAGTCAAGCACCGTCCCCATTACATTATATCAGAGTCCAATAAAAAGGACTTTAATTCCATCCGTTAATTTTATTTACTCTGTCGGCAGCTCTACCACCTGATATTCGTGGCCCAGCGCCGGCAGAATTTTTTCTTTTACATCACTGGTTTTCATTAACAAAGTGGAAGTATTGATACACGGATGGCATCCGAAGTATTCTTCATCCAGAACTTCTCTGTCGATCACCAGATGTACTTTCTTATCTTTGTCAAAGATCAGTCCCATCAGACTTAAGGATCCTGGCGTAATATTCAGATAGTCCTCCATCTGTTCTCCCTCTGCAAAGGAAAGCCTGGCTGTTCCAATCTGCTTGGACAGAAATTTCGTTTTAAACGGTTTCTCCCCCGGCATCAGCAGAAGATAAAAATCCGTTTTCTGACGGTTACAGAGAAACAGATTTTTGCATATCTGAGCTCCCAGAAGCTGATCCACAGCCTCACATGCCTCCATTGTCATCAATGCCTCATGATCCGCCCTTTTATATTCCACTCCCAGACTGTCCAGAAAATCGTACACTGCGATCTCCTTCTCCAGACGGCCCGCTGGATTTTCCGGTCTTCCTGTATAGATAGTTTTGTCAATTCTTGGTTCTCCCATATTTTCCCTTTCCTCCTGATCTTTCATTTCACACTTTTATCTTATCCTTATCTCACAAGCATCTGTCCGGCAAAAACAGCCAGCACACCGAAAACAGCACTTAAAATCACATAAAGAAGTGCCAATCCAATCTGGCCTTTTTCCATCATCGCCCCTGTCTCATATGCAAAAGTAGAAAATGTGGTAAACCCGCCACAGATTCCTACTTTAAGAAACAGTACAAGCCCTGGATTCAGCGATGTATTTTTTGCCGCAGATGCAGCGATAATCCCAATTACAAATGCGCCTGTTACATTTATAATCAATGTTTTTACCGGAAAGCCCTGACTGTTTTCCACTGGCAGTAATCCCAGAAGATATCTGCATACAGAACCTATAAAGCCTCCCATTCCCACAAATAAACAGTTTATCATTGTTTTTTCCTCCCACCTGATTATATCAGTCCAAAAAAATATCCGCAACCTTGCCGTAATTGCTTTCCACCCGGTGTTTTCCCTTTGCATTCCCACCGGTTCATGATATACTGAATTTATCTCTGTCTGTCCTGTCAGATTGCGGGGCAGACGTATTTATTTTGAAAGGAATTACCATGAAACGAATCAAAAATATTGATCTGCTTCGGGCCGGAGCAATTCTCTACATTATGCTGTATCACTGTTATACGCTGTCCGGGAAGCCCTGGCATGCACACACTGCCATCCATACATTTCTTTCCTTTGGCGGAGAAGTTGGTGTAACTCTGTTTTTCCTTCTCAGTGGATATGGAATCTATCTTTCCCTGGCTTCTGCCGAGGAAAGAGGGCACCTCCCAAACTGGGGTTCTTTTATGAAAAAAAGATGCCGCCGCATTATGCCCCAGTATTACGTCTGTGTTACCGTGCTGCTGATCTTTATGTCAACCCGTCTGATTGACAGTGATGGATTCCGGCATCTCTTTGCCTACTATACTTTTACAGAAAATCTCTCCCCGGTTACACATGGTTCCATTAACGGTGCCCTATGGACTATGGGCGTAATCTTCCAGTTTTACCTGATTGCCCCGCTTCTCTACCGTGCAGTCCAAAAAAACTGGCTTATCTCTTCCATTGCGGCGATTCTGTTTACCGTTTTCTGCAGAATCTTAATTGTCCGTTATCTCCGCGCAGGGGGGATTTCTGATACTTCCATATATTTTGTATACGAACGGCAGGTATTCTCCTCTCTGGATAATTTTGTCCTTGGAATGGCTGCTGCCGCATTCTGGAAGCATGTCGAAAAAAAGATTCAGGAACACCGTCTGAAGCTTGGTCTTCCCGCTTCCCTTATCAGTATCGTGCTGATTCTGATATGGATTTTTTACTACAGTAATCACAGGCTTTATGGTGCCAGTGCAGTGGGATATCCCTCCCATTCTATCCTGGCGGTTCTCCTTTCTGTTCTGCTTGTCGGGTTTTCCATACTTCCGGAAATGGACTTTCCGTTTTTCCGTCCACTGTATTTTGTGGCCAGAAACCAGTATGGAATTTATCTGTGGCATATGCCCGTTATCATGACTCTTCAGGCTGGTTCTCCATGGTTCAATGCCTTAAGTCAGCAGCGCTTCTGGCTGTTCCTGCCCTGTATGCTTGTGATCGCCTGTACATTTGGCTATTTTTCAACCCGTTTTATCGACCATCCAAAGAAAGGATAATCTCACATGAATAACCGATCCGCAGTCAACCATAAAATCCGCAAACATTTTAATGAACTGATCTATAACGTAGCTCGTTACACTGAGGTTGTTTTGTCCATTGTAATTCTTATCGTTATCGCCCTGTCTGGTCTCCGGCTGATTCTTACAACCGCCGGCACTTCTGTCATGCATATGGACACCGATTTTTTTACAAACTTTCTTGCCCAGGCACTGTCCCTTGTAGTCGGTGTTGAGTTTGTAAAAATGCTCTGCCGCCATTCCGCCCAGACAGTTGTGGAAGTTCTCCTTTTCGCCACCGCAAGGCAGATGGTAGTAGAACATCTTCAGCCCACCCAGACCCTGATCGGTATTCTCGGTATTGCCATTCTTTTTGCAGTCCGGAAATATCTCATGACAGACAGCGATGATATGTCCCCGAAACACCATTCCACAGATAATTCACCAAAATAAAAAAAGTCCGTACCAGACAGCAGCATCTCATTGCTGTTCCGGTACGGACTTCGTTCTTTTTTATTTCTATATGATTATGGTACGATTCGTTCTCAGAAATATTTTCTCAGAAGATAAGTCGGTGTACAGCTCCATGCATGGCAGTAACTGTTTACAATGCTGGAACCATATGGGGACTCTGCCGGATTTTCCGGATTGTAAAGTTCCCAGAATGTATCCGCACCGTGACCGATCATTCCTCCCCAGTAATATTTCATGTAATCCATTGCCTGTTCTTTCTTTCCTGTAAGAAGAAGCGCTTCTACAAAATGATGGTTCATATACGGAGAAACCATGCCTTTTTCCGGCTTCAGCGCAATAACTCTGTCCAGAATTTCACTGCATGTATCCACATCCGCAACCTCGGCAAGGATCATCCATACCTGATTTGCATAGTTGACCTGGCGCTCTTTTCCGCTTACAAAAAGTCCCTGTTTCTCATCATAGAGATACTTCCAGGAAGCTTCTGTTTTCAGACGGATTTCCTCGGAAAGTCTGGATACCTCTTCCTCATCTCCAAGGACCTCGGCAATTTTCTTTACACGTTTTGCACAGTAAATATAAACGCCCTGAACTCCACACTGTTTGTCCAGTCCTTCTGTCCAGTCAATGAATCCCCAAAAGCCATCCTGCTCTTTCAGAATGTGATTCTCGTCAAACTGCTCTGCTGCAACTTCCATCTGACGATACGCACATCTGCTGAGTTCTTTCAGAGTTTCCATATCTTTGGATGCCTGATAATAGTCATACAGAGTCGCTCCGAAAAACATGGAATAATCCAGAAGGAACGTATCATCCGCAATGACTTCCGGCTCCGTAAACAGGCAGGCACTTACCTGTCCGTTATCTTTTGTCTGACCTGCAAACAGATACAGGCAGCGTTTTACAAGGTCATAATTTTTGAATGTTTCATAGTTTGCCAGAGCCTGCAGTCTCAGATCTCCAAGCCACAGACGGCGGTCTCTCTTCGGTCCGTCCTCAAAAACATCCTGCATGCAGTTATGAAGGGTACGAAGACTGACACGGTCCAGTTTCTTCACCATCTCATCCTCAGTCTCAACCGGTTTTACATCAGACATGCTTACGGAGGAAACGCTGCGGCATACAACGTCCTCCACTACCAGCTGCCATTTCATGGAAGTATCAATGGTTTCAATCTCCAGATAACGGAAAGCATATCTTCTTGGAAGTACCAGTGTTGCAGGAAGTACATCAATGTGGAACCATTCCTCCTGAATCCATCCACGGCTGATCCATCCATCATAATCCTCGGATTTCTCAGTCATCTCTTTTGCGATTTCGCCGAATTTCAGTTTGAAAAATGCCGGTGCATCCTGCGGACTTCCCACAGAGGCAAGTTTCAGTGTCACATATCCAACCTGATGATCTCCAAAATCCAGGCAAAGCTTATCGCCTTTTTTCATATGATAATTTTTCAGGTTATCCACAGAATCTCTGTGAAGCACCTCCGGATATACACCGTCAGTCTCATGGATATCCACAATTTCAACCGGGCGTACTAGAGTTTCTTTTAACTGTGGCGCACAGTCTGCTGCTTTTTTCAGAAACTCTTCATTGGAAACGCGTACCATATTTAAATCGATGCTTACTTCTGCCATGTTTTTTCTCCTCTCACACATTGATAATCTGCTGTTTTCTATTTCTCTCAGCCCCTGTCAACGGGCCTTTGTTTCTTTCTGCTTTTTATCTTAACGTTTCGGACACCGGTTCTTCAAGTGTCATTTTTACGGAAAAATACTGACATTTTTTTCGTTCTCAGGATTTGGATATGATATACTGAACAAAAGACTTTTTAACTGGAAAGGAAAACTTTATGCAGATCTCCAAAAAAGATTTTCATCGATATCTCTCAGAATATACGGAAGATGAAATTTTTTACAGAAATACATACCTTCAAAGAACAGAACATCCGGAAACATTCCGGGAGTATCTGAAGAGTCTGGATCCTGCTTATATTCAGGACCGGCGTCTGTATGTGCCGGAACTCCGGGAGGAGCCCTGGTTTCCATCTATGGGAGAAAACGATGTTTTTGCCAATATTCCGGAAAATATCGTGATCAGCAAACATTTCCGCTACACACCGGAGTTTACACATAAACATGACTTTTTTGAGATTCTCTGTGTCTATGACGGAACTGTCAGCAATCAGATTCAGGGAATCCATCATACCCTGCACACCGGAGATATCTGTATTATCCCTCCAAATACCCGCCACAGCCTGGGTGTTTTTGATGACAACCTGGCCTTTAATATTATTGTCCGGTCTTCCACTTTCCAGAGTACTTTCTTTCAGTCAATGGCCGCAGACAGTGCCCTGGCGAAATTTTTCTCCCATGTGCTGTATCAGAAAACAGAAGGAAATTTCCTGATCTTTCATGCCGGTGAAGATGAACGGATTCTTTCCACCCTGGAGGATCTCTACATTGAATATATGCTTCATGCCAGGTATCGTTCCGCCTTTCTCAATGCGGAACTGATGATGCTCTGGGCACAGCTGCTCCGTTATCACGAGAATGATATCGAATCCATCCTCACCAAAACCGCAGGCAACAGCAGTATTCCGGAAATCCTGAATTATCTCAGTCAGAATTACCGTACCGCTACCCTTCATGATACCGCTGCCCATTTCGGATACAGTACCTCTCACTTCAGCACCCTGATTAAGGAAGGCACCGGCCGTACTTTCCTTACCATCATAAAAGAGCTGAAACTAAGCCAAGCCAGCCGCGCACTGCGGGAGACCTCGCTCAGTATCAACTCCATCTGCGAACTGACCGGATACGAAAATCCGGAACATTTTATGCGATTGTTTAAGAAAACTTATGGTATAACACCCGGAGAATACCGGAAGGAACACAGAGGGAAATGATTTTGCCCAAAATTATCTGTCCAAAACATTTCTTGCTGCCCGCACAGCCGCTTCACTGGTTCTGTAAATGGTATATTCACTGAGAGACGGCAACCCCATGTTGACTCCTTCTTTCCGATACTCCATTTTGCTGTCCAGTTCTGTTTTTCCGGACATATGATATGCGGTTACTCCACAGAGCGGATAAAGTTTTTCGATTACTTCCGCACAGATTCCTCCGCCTGCCTGGATCTGAATTCTTCCGGCTGCCTGCTCTTTCAGTTCTTTTAACAAGGGCGCACCTTTTAACGCACTGTTTTGCTGTCCGGATGTAAGAATAGTCTGAATTCCAAGTTCCGTGGCCTGCTTAAGAGCTGCTTTCGGATCTTTGCACACATCAAATGCCCGATGAAGAGTAACTGGCATTCCCTCTGCCGCTTCCATCAGTTTTTCCATGCGCCGGATATCAAGGGTTCCCTCCGGCAAAAGCATGCCGATTACCACACCTTCCGCTCCCAGTTTACGGTACATGGTAACTTCCTCACGGAGCATTTCAAATTCATATTGTGTATAACAGAAATCTCCGAAACGTGGCCGCAGCAGAACATGAATTGGAATTTTACTGTATCTCCGGATTGTTTCGAATAATTTCGGGCTGGGTGTTGTTCCTCCGATCACCAGATTCTGACAAAGTTCCAGCCTGTCTGCTCCGCCTCTTTCTGCCGCAAGTGCAGACTCCACAGAATCCACACAAACTTCCAGGATTTTTTGTTTCATTTCAGTACCCCTTTTCCAAATCGTACTCTCTGCTTTTTTTACTTATTCTGACATAGAAATTCATTCCCGTCAATCATATTGATCTCCCATCCCTTCTTTCAGTATATTAATGATACACAGATACATCGCCCATCTGTAACTTGTCCCGTTATAAATAATGACCTCAAACCCTGGCAGAAAATTATGCATCTACTGCAAGTCCCATAAGTGTGGAATGGAGCTTTTCAAGTCCTACATTGTATTTCTCACACAGATCGTAAAGTTCCCCCTGGATCGTTGTGATCACATGGATTCCTTCCTCCTCATTTTCCATGTAGCACGCACAGTCCTGACACTTAAGTCCGCTCTTTCGATTTCGTTCTCCTGTTTTTGTATAACCTGTTACTTTCCACATAAAAGTTCTCCTTTATACCGCATCTTCCACATATAACACTTTGCATGGACTTCCTATTAAATAAATATACCCGCAAAAAAGGAAGCTCTTCCGGATAAAAAGAGCTTCCTTTTTCTGTATTTTCTATATTTTGTGTATTCTTATCTTCTGTACCCTCTGTAAAATTCCCGTACAGTCTTTCTCTCTTATCCTCGTTCCGGTATTTTATCTCCAGATAATATACCCCGCATAGATCAGGTACATACACACCATGGAAATTCCCTCTTTCCGGCTGATTCTCTGCTTTGTGGCCGCATAGATCCACACGATCAGCGAGAACACGATAAGTATGA
>OGOY01002534.1_pt1 | contig 15992 bp, 10 predicted proteins | sample 1552811 | NCBI WGS metagenome assembly OGOY01 (sample SAMEA2580132, study PRJEB22360) | human gut metagenome | biome: human gut; feature: human-associated habitat; material: faeces | place: Denmark | collected 2008/2010 | reverse complement strand
GAGCGCCGGCCTGTCACGTCGGAGGTCGCGGGTTCGAGTCCCGTACATCCCGCCAGCTTACGTATTAAAGGTTCGCCAATGGCGGGCCTTTTTTGTTTCTTCGGTTTTGAATCTCACCACTATGTGTTTCATGATGTCTCCGCGCAATTGGGCTATGGGCAAAAGGGGTTTTGCGCTAATTTGGGCCCATATGCCATCGACTAGTCAGACGCACGTTGTCCCATAGTCCCTTTTGCCTATAACCCCTATAGGACTGTTTTTTGGACATCGCTATGCAGTGCTGAACCTGGCCCATCGCATTTATCGCTGCTCATAGCGCCGCTACAAATCTACCCATTTATAGCGCATTCCCAATGCTGCTCGAAGCACTGCTGGGCAAACCTTGCTCACAGCGCCATCCTGAAGTCGCCTCGGGAGTTCAGAAACAAAAATTCTTCCTTGGTTGCAACTTTTTTGCGATTAGGGGTTGTTGCAATCTCCCCAATCGTGGATTGCTGCCCAAAAACGCGGCGAAAATGGCTGTGTAGAGGCTTATTGCCGCGTTGCCAGGGTGGAGGGGAGTTGCCAATCGCAAAAAAGATGCAAAAAAGTCGAGATTTTTGTTTTCGCGATGGGCGGATCACTGCAACGGGGCGCATTTGTCGGAAAACGCGCAAGGTGAGTAACGGCAACGAGGGTAAATGTTTGAAAAGGCGTAGGGGCTACGACGACAGCAGGGCGAATACCGCGAAAAGGAACAAAAGAAAGCGGCACCTCGGCATTGCTGCTGCGTTTTGCAGCGGTTGCATCTATGCGAACTATGGGCAGGATTATCGAATCAACGGAAAGGGGTTTGCAGTCTTTAGGTAGTCGATTGGATGTGTTGAAAATAATTTCAAATAGGGTCTTGTGCTCGGTTTTGATTGCTAGTAAACTATCGCAAGTCGCTTAAGACATGGGGTGTTAGCTCAGTTGGTTAGAGCGCCGGCCTGTCACGTCGGAGGTCGCGGGTTCGAGTCCCGTACATCCCGCCACTTTGCATGTAAGGCTTGCCGCAAGGCAAGCCTTTTTGCTTTTCGGGGCTTTCAGGAGCTGGCTTTCGAGCGGTCTAAAAGTGTGTCTTTGCTGAAGCCTCAATCTCCACTCTGTCGCGTTTCTTGTCGGTTCTTGCATGGTGTATAGTAAGCAAGTTCGACTTTATGTTGCGTATGACAAATGGCGCAATCGATACCAGAAGGATGGAGACGCGATGGGCGATTCTCGTCAGACGAAGCCGGTTGAAATTGCCGCGTTCGACTTCGACGGTACCTGCATATCCGGTAATTCGCCAGTCATTTTGGTGAGCCATCTGGTTCGAAAGGGCCTCTTGGGCAAGGGCACGCTTCTGCGCATTCTTTGCTGGGCTGCTGCCTACAAGCTCCGCCTGCCACAAAATGAAAGCTGGGTTCGCGGTGCAGTGTTCTCTGCCTTTGAGGGCAAGAAAAAGGAAGAAGTCGACGAATACTTGCGTGACTTTTACGATAGCCACCTGGAAAAACTCTTCCGTGCTCAGGCTAACGAAGTTATTGAGGAACATCGTGCTGCGGGTCGTGAGGTGTGGGCGGTAACGGCAACGTTTGAACCCCTTATCCAGCAGGCAATGACGCAACATGGTTATACTCAGGCGTTTTCCACGCGAATGAAAATCGATTCCGATGGCCGCTATACGCGAGAAGTGGAAGGCTTGCCGGTGGAAGGAAGCCAAAAACTCGAGGTTCTTACCCGTGAGGCCAATGCCCGATTTGGGAAAGGGAACTGGGTCCTAACCCATGCTTATGGGGACCATCATTCCGATCGAACCCTGCTCGCTGCAGCTGAGCATCCTTTTGCGGTTACCCCCGATAGACCCCTGCGCCGCACTGCGCGCAATCGGGAATGGCCGATCTTGAACTGGCGCTAGCCTGTTTTTGTATCTGCAGAATCGATTAAGAGCCCTGCATGTTGTTCGTGCGGTTCCGGCGGGTATTGCGGCTGCGGCAATGTTGGCTTAACGCTTTGTAGCAGAGCCTGGTTCGCCGTTCACCCTATGGGAATTTGACGGATAATGGGTTTGTTCGAGCCGCCCGAATTGGGGCGGCATACAATTAAGTGCGATTAACGAACTCTCATATCAGCGCGCTCCCTTCGGCTGGCCTAGCGCGCTTGCAACTATTGTTACCTGCCAAGGAGGTGCACCAGGATGAGTGAAGATACCGCAAGCGGCCAAGTTCCTTTTCAGGACAGTCGCTCCAATTCTTCTCAGGCATACCTTAAGCGTGCCGCTTCCGCGGTTGCGGAAGGGGATAGCGTTCTCGGTATCCATCTATATCTTGCTGCTTACGAGCGCGCATTGCGCGAAAGCATCATGCCGGGCGAAGAAGTGCTCGAAGGCATGAGCAAGGCATGGGATTTAGCCATCAAAACCAAACAACGTTCCCTTGCTGAATATATCTTTGAAAAACTCGAGCCTTATTGGGACAGCAATGAGGTTTCTCGGCACGCCGATGAACTTCAGCGCTTGGCTTTCGATAAGCTCGAAGAATACGGCTTCGACCGTGACGCCATTGAAGGCATGGCCGACATGGTAAATCAGGATCTCATGGAAGCCGCACCTGATATGCTGTGCCGCTTTGAGAAAAGCACTCCTGCTGAGGCATCAGCTTCGGCTCCTGCTAAAGCTGCCCAAGCTGCTGCAGGCTCTGTTCAGAACGCTTCGGGCTCAGCGGAAGCCAATCAGTCTTCGGCGGACGCCAATCGCGAGCAGGCGGTGAAGGACCTCACTTCGCTCATTTTCGGCCAGGCTTCTGAGGCGAAAGCTGAGCCTGCAGTGCCCGAGCAGCGTTTCGACTATCGATCGCTGGTTGGTTTTGGTAATGCTGTCGAAACTATGGGAGAACTGGGCGTTGGTCGCTCGCGTGATCCCGAGTTTGCCCGCTTTGTCGCTATGCTCAATGCTCGCCACGGCTTGTCTGGCATTCCCCGATTGGGCACCTTGCTGTTCCGCTGCCCTGCTCGAGAAGATTCCAACTACTTCATGGTTGCTACAGCTGGCGAATTGAATATTCCTGCAATACGCATGCGCCTTGATCAGAATGCGCAAGGTCAAGCGGTGTTGTGCGTAATGGCGTCCGCCGATTTCAAATCACGCATCTCCGGTGTGCCGCGTGCTGGCTTTGAGTCGCCGACCGTGGTTATCCTCGAAGATTTTGATTTGTGGGATCTCCCCGACTTCGATCCCCAGCTTGCCGAGAACCCCGTGCAGAGCCTTCTTCAGATGCAGCTGTCCCGTGGCGCCCGCGAAGCATTAGCGCTTATCCAGACTGCTCTTGAAAGCCCCGAGGCAACGGTTCTCATTTCCGCATCTGAGCCGAGTGATATTGATCCGTTTTTCTGGGGGCTCATCGGGTCTCAGTATCAGATCATCGATATCGACCTTCCTAGCGCACGTGAGCGCCATGAGATTTGGCGAGAAGTTCAGGCGCAACATCCTTCTACTCGTGGTTTGGATGCCACCCGCATGGTGGAGCTTTCTCGTGGCCTTTCTCGCTTTGAGATCCTTGCCATTGCGAGTGAGGCGGTTGAAGAAGCTTATCGGAAGAGCATTGCCGAAAACCGCTTCTGCGCAGTCGAGACCGGTGCGATGGTTTCGCGTTTGGCCAACTTCCAGCCGTTAGATTCTGCCGAGTATCGCTGCATGGAGGATATGGCGGTTGAAGAGCTGCGCCGGAATACTTCCAATTTTGATGATCTGCTGGAGGGTTAGCGGCTAATGAGCATTACGCGTCGTTGCGACTATGCTTGTCGCATCATTCGCGCCGCTTATCGTAGCGGCGACACGTATATCTCCATCGCGGAGGTGGCCGAACAGGAGAGCATTCCCTATTCTTTTGCTCGTAGCATTCAACACGAATTGGTGAAGGCAGGCCTGCTGAAAACTATTCGTGGCGTGAAAGGCGGTCTTGCCCTGGCGTGTGACCCCTCAAAAACCACTGTGCTTGATGTTCTGGAGGGGGTAAATGGCGGCATAAGCATAGCCGACTGCGCATGCGCCGATTACCCTTGCGTCCATAAGGATTGCTGCTCGTTCAATGCCTTGTGGTGTGCGTCAAATGCGCTGATAAGTCACCTTTTTGCTTCCGTTACTTTGGAGGGACTTTTTACCAAGGGCGCAAGCCATCCCGCTATTCAGGCGGCATTTGCTTCATGCGAAAATTCGCCGGTTGCCGAATAGCATGGCTTCTCAAGTTTCTTCAACCTGTTCTGACGAGTTGAGCCCCGAAGAACAGGCCCTTGTCGTTAAAGTATGGAACGAAGGTGCGCGTCTATATCGCGATTTGCCTTGGCGCAATGTAGACGACCCCTATGCTGTTATGGTTTCCGAGATCATGCTTCAGCAAACCCAGGTCGCACGTGTCGAAAAGTACTGGCAGCGTTTCATGGCATTATTTCCGACGCTGGATGCATTGGCGAGCGCTGAAACGTCACTTGTTCTGGAGATGTGGCAAGGGCTGGGATACAACCGTCGTGCGTTGGCATTGAAACGTACGGCAGAAATATGCTCACGTGAATTCAGCGGGCTTCTTCCCGAGTCGTCGGAAGAGTTGCTAGCCCTTCCTGGCATCGGAAAGGCTACGGCAGGAGGCATCATGGCGTTTGCCTACCAGAAGCCCTCTATGTACTTGGAGACAAACGTACGCACGGTGTTCATCCATGAGTTGTTTCCGGGGCGCGAAAAGGTTTCCGACAAAGAACTAGAGCCTTTGGTACGGCGTACGTGTTCTGCGGAAGACCCTCGCGGTTGGTATTACGCCCTGCTCGATTATGGCAACTACCTGAAATCAACGATGCCCAACCCTTCTCGCCGGTCAAAGCACCATACGAAGCAATCGAAATTTGAGGGGTCACGGCGACAGAAGCGGGCGGAACTGGTTCGTTTCGTTCTTGCTCGACGCGAAGCAAGCTTCCGTGAGCTTGTTGCCGCTCTTTCCGACTTCGAAAAGAAGCAGGGCAGGGAGGCGCCTGAAGAAGATATAGTCCGTTCGATTGTGAATGATTTGGTTGCCGAGGGATTTTTCTCTCAGGAAGGCGAAGGCGAGAACGCTCGATACCTTGCCGATTAGGGTTTGCTGAAGCGCCGGATATCGCCAGGGCCTCGAAGTGGAAAGCATCTTGGCTTTGCAAGCAAAGCGCCTGCTACTGATTGAGGGCAGCAGGCGCTTTTTGATCGCAATGGGATGGATTTTACTCAGCGGGATAGGATCCAAGCACTTTAACCTCGCGGAGCTTAAGGCGGAGGCAATCGAGCGCGGTTTTGATGGCGGGATTGGCCGGCGTGCCTTCGATATCGATGAAGAAGAGGTAATCTCCCAGTCCCTGTTTGGTGGGACGGCTCTGAATCATGGTCAAGTTTACATTGGCGTAGTTCAGCTCGGAGAGGATCATCAACAGGGAGCCGGGCTTATCGGCGTTCAACGAAAGCGCCAGCGTGGTTTTCATGTTGTCGCTCTCGAGCACTGGTTCGTGGCCTTGGCGGGCAATGAGCACAAAGCGCGTCTGGTTGCCGTAGTGATCTTCGATGCCTTCTTCGGCAATGGTGCAGTCGAACAGTTGTCCTGCAAATTTGCTGGAAATTCCCGCTACCGTTTTGTCCTGAGCTGCTTTGCGCGCACCTTCCGCAGTGGACGAAACGGCCAAACGCGGCACGGAGGGGAAGTGGGCATCGAGCCAGCGACGGCATTGCGCCAAAGCTTGCGGGTGGCTGGCAATAGTGGTTACTTTATCGAGGGTGGATTCCGGGTTCACCATAAGGCAGTGGTGGATGTTGAGTACGGTTGAACCCATGATGCTCACGCCGCCCTTGAAAGCCAAGGTGTCGAGCGTGGCGGTAACCACGCCTTCAAGTGAGTTTTCGATCGGCATAACTCCGAATTCGCAACGACCGCGATCAACCGCTTCGTGAACCTCATTGAAGGAAGGGCACTCCACGAATTCGGGGTTTTCGCAGCCCATCTTTTTTGCAAAAAGACGAGCAGCCTCATCGGAGTAGGTTCCTTGCGGTCCTAGGTAGGCGATGGTTGCGTTGCTCATAGAGCGTCCTTTCTGGGATAACGATAATTTGCCTATGATAACGCTTTATTTAGAAAACGCTGTGATGCATATGCATCTGGCCCTTGGATTTAATGCCGTCTTAACAGGGCGGTGTTGCTCTCGCGATCAGTGTGGAGCATTGGTGCCGTTGATGGGCTCGATTGCCCGTTGATGCTGCTAGGAAGATGCGGATCTTCGCCTCGGTCCAGTCGCGGGCAAACATGTTGTCTGCGCAAAAGCAAGGCATTGTTCCCCAAAAAATTTCCAGTACTGAAAGAAGATGCACCAGCGTGGCTATAGGGCGGGATTCTCTCCAAAATTCCGATGGATAAAAAATTAATTTTGGGTAGCAAAGATAAACTACCTATCCAAAAAGATGGATAGGACGAACAATGAAATATGTCCATTTTTTTAAGAGTCTCCAGTAATTGCCAAGCAAAATTCAGTTTAAACTCGCTATTTTTGAAGAATAGAACGGTCAAATTACTCGATATGACCTAAAACAGCCAAGGAATCATTTTTTATTGCAAAAAATGGAGAAATAATGTGTTACTCGAAAATAAGGCAGTAACATTTTCTGACCATTGGCGGGAATTACTCGATATTCGGCAATTAACCAGTCTTTTTTAGGAGCAAATCAACGAGAATATGCTTCAGAAGTTTTGTAGGACAAAGACACCCTTAAGGAGGTGTGCACATGGTAACAGAGGCTATTAGTCCGGAGTTTCTGAGCAAGCTCGAGGCACGTGGTGTTTCTCGTCGTAGCTTCATGAAGCTCTGTGGCTCTCTTGCCGTAGCTGCAGGCTTGTCTGAGCTGGCAGCACCTCGCGTCGCTCGCGCGATCGAGGATTCCGTTATCGGCGCAGAATCTGGCGGCCTGTATCCCGCAATCTGGATCGAGGGCGCTTCTTGCACTGGTTGTACGGAGTCGTTCGCACAGGTAGATGCCCCTGATCCCGCAACCGTAGTGTTGGAAATGGTTTCCCTTAACTATTGTGAGACCCTTTCCGCTGCTGCAGGTTGGTCCATGGAAGAAGCAAAGGCACAGACGATCGAGGCCGGAAACTACATCCTCATTTACGAAGGTGCAGTTCTGGAAGGTTGGAACGGCGAGGCGCTGCGTGTTGCCAATGAGCCCGGTACCGACCACTTGGTCCATGCTGCAGAGAACGCAAATGCGGTTGTTGCTCTTGGTTCTTGTGCGGTAAACGGTGGCTGGATGGGTGCAAACCCCAACTCCGCTGGTGCGCTGGGTGTTCAGCAGTACCTGAAGAAGCAGGGTATCGATACCCCGGTTATCAACATCCCCGGTTGCCCTGCTAACCCTGAATGGCTCGAGGCTGTTCTCGTAGACGCAATCCTTGTTGGCAAGCTCCCTGAGCTCACCGCCGACAACAAGCCTAAGGTCATCTTCAACCAGACCATTCATGACAACTGTGAGCGTCGCGGTCACTTCGAGAATGGCGAATTCGTTTACGCATTCGGCACCGAAGAAGAAGCCAAGGGCTACTGCCTGTATCCCATGGGCTGCCGTGGTCCTCAGACCAAGGCCAACTGCGGTGTTGTTCGTTGGAACCATCGTCGTTCTTGGTGCGTTGCTTCGGGCGGCCCTTGCATCGGCTGCTGCACGGCTAACCCCAATGATCCTGGTGAGAACTGGGTTGAAACCAACACGCCCTTCCGCGCACGCTTCCGCGATCTGCGCATCGGTGGCCTGGTTGTTCAGCCTGAGGCAATTGCTTGGACGCTCCCCGGCGTTGTAGCTGCCGCACTCGTTATCCACGGCTTTGGCATGAAGAAGATGGGCCGCACCGACGGTGGCGCAGACTTCGAGCCTATCCGCGAGTGGGATAAGAAGCATCCTAGCGAGTCCATTGGCCAGTACGACGAAGAAGTTCTGAAGGGAGGCAAGTAACCTATGGCACGTTCCGTAATCGATCCCGTAACCCGTATTGAGGGTCATCTCCGCGTAGAGATGGAGGTTGAAAACGGTGTTGTTTCCGATGCTTGGGTTTCCGGCGGCTGCTTCCGCGGCATGGAGCTCGTGGTAAAGGATCGCACGCCTGAAGATGCCGCTCACATCGTGCAGCGCATCTGCGGTGTTTGCCCCGTATCCCACTCCCACGCTGCAACCATTGCTGCTGAAAAGGCATACGGCATCACCATTTCCAACAATGCCCGTATCATCCGTAACCTCATCGAGGGTGCGCAGTTCCTGCACAGCCATATCCTGTGGTTCTACACCTTGGCTGCCCTGGACTACGTAAACCCCCTGAACGCTCTGAAGGCAAACGTAGGCAGCGCCTACGACCTGGTAGAGGCTGCGGGCACTTCCTGCCAGTCCGACCTGAAGGCACTTCAGGAGCGCCTTACCAAGTTCGCAGAAAATGGTCAGCTGTCCATCTTCTCTGGCAACTGGTGGAAGAACGGTCAGTCCGATACCGAGTTCAAGCTTCCTGCTGAACTCGACCTTATCGCTACCGCTCATTACATTGAGGCTCTCACCATGCAGTCCAAGGCATCTGAGGTCTGCGCTCTGCTGGGTGGCAAGATGCCCCATGTTATGACCATTGTTCCTGGCGGTACCTCTTTCGTTCCTACGGAAGAAAAGCTCGACGATCTGTGGTCTCTCGTTCATGAACTGCGTGACTGGATCAAGGCAACCATCATCCCCGACACCAAGGCTATCGCTCCTTATTACAAGGAAGCTCTTTCCTTCGGTAAGGGCTGTGGCCGTTACGTTGCTTGGGGCGTTTTCGAGCGTCCGAGCTTCGCTTTGGCTGATCGCTACCTGCCTTCCGGCGTTATCGATGAGAACCTTAAGCTCTCCGAGGTTGACACTGACCTCATCAAGGAATACATCGGTCATTCCTGGTATGTGGGCGACTCCGACCTCAACCCCCGCGAAGGCGTCACTGAGCCCGAGTTCACTGAGTACTACAAGGCTGGTACCTTGCGCGAGGAAAATGGTCACGAGATCGGCGATATTAACGATCGCTACTCTTGGTCCAAGGCACCTTCCTACGACGGCAAGTGCATGGAGGCTGGTCCGTTCTCCCGCGTTCTGGCTGCTTACCTGCGTGGCAACGAATTCGTTAAGCCTGCTGTCGACGGTCTGTGCGCTGACCTTGGCCTTACCATTCCTCAGCTGCAGAGCACCCTTGGCCGCGTAGCTGCTCGCAACGTCGAGCCCATCTACATTGCTGAATGCATGGTTGAATGGGTCGACGAGCTCATCGAGGCTGTTAAGGGCGGCGACTCCGAGTACTTCCGTACCCCTGAGACCATCACGGGCGAAGGCATGGGCCTTTGGGAAGCACCTCGTGGCGCACTGCTGCACACCGAAAAGGTTAACAACGGCAAGATCACCGATTACCAGATCATCATTCCTACTACCTGGAACATTGCTCCCCGCAACGCCGAAGGCGTACAGGGCCCGATGGAACAGGCTCTTATTGGCACCCCCGTTGCCGACGTTGATATGCCTATCAACGCCCTGCGTACGGTACACAGCTTCGACCCCTGCACCGCTTGCGCCGTGCATGTGACCGAGCCTTCCACCGGTAAGCACTTTGAAACCGTTACCAGCCCTTGGGGGGTGAAGTAAATGGCACATTTGGCTCATTACCGTGAAGCGCATCCTCTGCCGATGCGTATCACTCACTGGATCAACCTTAGCTGCATGGTCCTGCTTATTTTCTCCGGCTTCTTGATTCACTTCCCGTTCTGGGCAGCTCTTACGGGCGTTGCTCGCGGCGTGCATGTGTTCTGCGGTCTGGTGCTGCTCTTCAACTGCATCGTTCGTTACGTGCTTGCATTCCTGGTTACCTCTGCTCCTACGGGTGGCACGCGTAACCGTGTTCGCGACTACAAGACCTGGATGCCCCAGGACGACAACAAGCATCAGCTTATCCCTTGGATCAAGTACTACCTCTTCATGAAGAAGGATCATCCGCTTTCTGCGAAGCTCGGCGTTCCTCAGAAGATCTCGTACTTTGCTGTCGGTATCCTGATCCTTATCATGGCTTACACGGGTCTTTGCCTGTGGGTACCCACCTCTGAGTGGACCTTCTTCGCAGCAGGTACCGCTTTTGTTGGTGGCGCTATGTCTATGCGCATCATCCACTACTTCATGATGTTCGTATTCATCATCTTCACCATGCTGCATGGATACCTCGTATTTATCGAGGGCACTGCCAATGCAAACCTCATGTTCTTCGGCAAGGAACATGGTGGCTTGGTTTACGATCCCAACCGTCACGTTATCGTTGGCGAGGATCATTCCGTAGACCAGCACTAAGCATATACCGCAAGGTAGAAGCGCATAACAAAGGAGCTCGGCCGTAGGGTCGGGCTCCTTTTGTGTTTTGGGCACTTATATATTTGTTCAGTCAAGGTGACTGAAGTGGCGGTGGATCGATTGAATGGAAGAACCCGAGATAAATCAGCTATCGCTTTCTCTGAAATACCAGGTATTCGTTGAGGGTGCCTGTGCGCCCATCTGCCTGAAAGCGCGCTTTTAAATAGGCTTCGTTCGAAACAGCGCTCACAAGATCATTGATCTCTTCATCTGAAAAACTATGGCAGTAACGGTAGGCTCCCTTTTCATTTTTCCAGCCCAGCAGGCAATCACCTTTGCCAAATTGCTCTTTGGGATATCCCAGCTCCGCTATTCCTGATGCGGTGCTTTCTTTTGCCTTGGCGGCAAGCCCCTCGTCGGTCAAGAAACGCCAAAGGGAAACACATGAGAAACCACCTGGCTTAGTTGCCCTTACCAACGCTTTCAGGAACGTCGCACGCCATTCAGGAAGGGGGATATGATGCAGAAAGCCGAACGACACGCTCAAATCTGCTTGCGTATCTAATCGGAGCGCATCGGCCAAGGTGCCCGATTGCAACTCTTCCATGACATCGCAGTGGGTGAATGAAGCGAAAACATTCGAGGGAAGCTGAATGCCGTTTTGGGCCAGTTCGTCACAGGCATCAAGTGCTTGGACTTCGATGATGGCATTAGGGACAGAGCGGGCAAGGTGTCTTTCGAAGCGAAGATTTCCACAGGCAACATCAAGTACATGGATCTGTTTTTGATGGGGAAGGGGGTGATCGACTAACCCCGATTCTTTAAGGCAGCGATTCCATCCTGGCCAGGTGTTGTGGCGGGTATCGGAAAACGAATCCGCCCACGTGCAGTAAAAGCGATTGTTCAGCTCGCAGAGTTCTTGGGCGAATAAGGGATCCATAGTTTCTTCCTCGTTTGTTTGGGTTGGGCCCTACAGGGCAGTGCCCCGTGAGCTCTGTTTGTGGGTATAGGGTTGTGCCGGTCTTCGTACGCGGGGAGTTCGGTGAACAGCGGGTATCTGAGGTCTGTATATAGTCCCCGCTTTTGAGCGCGGAGAGGCCTAGATGGGAACGCGCATTGCATCTCTGCGGACGAAGGAAGTGCCGTGTGCGTTCGCGCATCATCGGCGGTTTTTGGTTGTGTCTCCGCAGGCGAGGAGGTGGGGAGCTTCAGTCCTGTTGTGGTAGGCCGAGTCGTTAAAACATGCTTGCGCATTTACCCTATTTCGCATTGTTCTCGCACGCTTTTCGCATCGTTTTCTCATCTCTTTCTCATCTGCTCAATATCGTTGACTCATAAGCGTTTTGCAAAAAGGAGCAGCGTATGAGCATGGTTTTAAGTCATAGAACGGCACTGGAATTGTACCGCTCTTCGATGATGCCCGTTTCTGGATATGAAAAGGTGTCTTTCCTTTCGCTTTCGGTTCCCACGCGTAATGACGTCGAATGCTATCGCGCTTTGCCAATCCGCACTTCCCATATACCGCTTCATTGCGTTGTGCCCAAGCCAAGGAACCGTAGAAACATTAAAAATGGCCATTGTCATGTGTTCGGCGGTGAAATGAACGCAATTTGTCTGCATAGAAGCACAGATGAATCTTCCCTCTGTGTCGTTTCGCCTGAGGTGCTGTTTTTGGAAATGGCCGCGCAGCTTTCAGGGATTGAATTGGTAAAGCTTGGTTATGAGCTGTGCGGGGTGTATTCGTTACCTATGTCTCAGCCTAACTATGCGGGGACGCCACGAGGATATTCCAGAAGAAAGGCGCTAACTTCCGTTGCGCGGCTAACCGCCCATGTTGCGTCGCAGAGCAACAATCGGAGCGTCAAGAAAGCTCGATGGGCTCTTCGTTATGTGCTCGACGGCTCTGCTTCGCCGAGGGAAACGGAGTTGAGCATGTTGATGGTTTTACCCAGGAAATTGGGCGGGTATGGTCTTAGGAAGCCGGAAATTCGGCATGAATTTGCCACCTCGAGCGAAGTGCTGTTGTTTTTATCGGGAAAGAGTACTGCCTTTGCCCTTCATTGGCCCGATGCTGGGCTGTTGTTGAGGTATGGAGACCGAGCGCATAAGGGGAATGACGGTGATCGAAAACGAAATCGCCATCTGGTCTCTTTAGGTGTTGCTGGCTCAATGGTTCTTCATGTAACCAACCGAGATATCAGACATGCCGAAAGCCTTGACGAGGTTGCCGATGCGGTGGCTCGATGTCATGGGTGTCATCTCCGCAATGACTTGCAGTATGACTTTGCTGCCAGGCAGGCTGAGTTACGTAAGCGAGTGTTAACCGGCAATTAAAAAAGAAGCCTCAGTTCAATGAACCGAGGCTTCTTTGAAGCGATCTTTATCCGAGCGTTACGGAAGGATGAAGGAAAGAACGCTGGACTCTGTGAAAACCAGCACACAAAGAACAGCCAGCATGCCGACGCTCCAAGGGATGACCTTCTTGAACAGGCTCGATTCGTGTTCGCCGGTGGTAACGGCAGCGATAGCCAAGGACTGAGGTGAGATCATCTTGCCGATAACGCCACCCATGGTATTGGCGGCAAGGAACAGATCGGGGGAAACGTGGGCAAGCGAAGCGTTTGACTGCGCAGCTTCATACTGCAAGCTGGAGAACAGGGCGTTTGCAGACGTATCCGAGCCGGTAACCGCGGTTCCAACCCAGCCAAGTACAGGGGAAAGCAGCGCAAAGAGGGAGCCGGTGTGGGCAAGGAACTGACCGATGGAAATGGTCATGCCCGAGAAATTCATGACGTAAGCCAGGCCCAGAACCATAACGATGGTCAAGGAAGAGAAGCGCATTGCCCAGAAAGTTTGGCCAAGCTGCTTGCCGGACATGCCCAGGGTGATACGATACTTGCCCTTCTCATTGAAGATGCTGTACACGATGGTAGTGATCAAACCAGCGATAAGGAGCATGGTGCCGGGGTTAGAGAGCAGGTTCAGGTTGTAAGTGGTGCCAGGATCCTTGCCTGCGGCATTCAGGACATTGCCTGCGAGGCCGGGGAAGGGGATCTTGATATCGGTGCTTGCGAGCAGTGCGGGAATGCCCAGCTTGCAGATAGCGAATACTACTACAACGATGATGTAGGGAACCAGGGCCATCCAGGCGCGTACGGGAGCGAGTTTGGCTCCTTTTCCCTCAGCAATGGGCTCCATGCCGAAGCGCTCGCGAGCGTCGTTGACATTCTTGGGCTTAACGAAGTGCAGGAAGATAACGCTGATGCCAAGAGAAACAAGGGAAGCTACAACGTCGGTCAGCTCGTAGGCGAAGTGGTTGGAGCACCACCACTGGGTAATTGCAAAGGAAGCGCCAATAACCAGAGCGTGCATCCAGCAGTCGCGCAGGCCTTTCTTGCCGTCCAAGATCAGGACAACCAGCAAAGGAACAAAGAGAGCGAAGAGCGGTGCCTGGTAACCAACGATAGCGGCAACGTGCTGTGCCGATTCGAGGGCAACAGAGGCATCGCCGCCAGCAACCATGTTGCCTGCGGTGGTGATGGGGGTACCAGCTGCGCCATAGGCAACCGGAGCGGTGTTCGCGATGAGAACTGCCAGAGCCGCCTTAGCGGGCTTTACGCCCAGGGCGAGGATCATGGTTGCGGTGATGGCGATAGGAGCACCGAAGCCGGCAAGTGCTTCGAGCAGGCCGCCGAAGCAGAAGGCAACGAGGACTGCCTGGATGCGGATATCGCCGCCGCCAACAATGTCAAACAGGCTCTTCAGGTCTTCAGAGCGTCCGGAAACAACCGTAACCTCGTAGAACCATACGGCCATGATGATGATGAATACGATGGGGAATGCGCCATAGCAGGCACCCTGCAAGCCGGAAAGGGCGGCGAGGTTAGCGGGCATGCCGAAGGCGAATATTGCAACTACCAGCGCAACTATCAGCGCAACGAGCGCGGAAACGTGCGCTTTTGCCTTTACGCCCACCAACATAACGAAGAATGCCGCGAGCGGAATGCAGGCAACCAAGGCCGACAGGGCAAGACTGCCTGCGACTGGATCGACCACAGCTTGGAACATAGGTTTCTCTCTTTCGAATAGGGGACACTCTGCTCTTGCGTATGCAAAAAATAGAACGTCCCAATACTAGGGATTCGAGTTTCTCTGGCGCTGTGAATCTGTCAAACGGGCAAATCTAGGGAATAAAGGGAGTCGTTTTTTCGCAAAACGCATCACAAACGTATAGTGAACGCCGTTCGCCGAGCAGGTAAAACCGCTATGATCGCAGATAGACGAAAGCGTTGCTGGGTGCGAATGTCTCCTGATGCATCTGTCGATTTTACAAAGGCTCAATAGGTCCCGCCTTGCCTTCGTGGAGTTTTGGCTCTGCCCAAATGCTTTCTTGATTCGTGCTAGCGAGCGTAAACGAAGGAGTGCCCCATGCCATACCGCTGCCTTTATTCGCCTATCAAGATCGGCACTATGGAAGTGCCAAATCGTTTTGTGGTTCCCCCGATGGGAAACAACTTCGCCAACTCTGATGGGAGTTGGTCTGACCAGTCGCGTGCTTACTATGAGGCGCGAGCGGCTGGGGGCTTCGGTTTGATAACCATCGAGGCTACGGTGGTGCATTGCGGCGCGAAGGGCGGCCCCTTGAAGCCTTGCCTCTATAGCGACGATTCTATTTCCAGCCTGCGTGCCGTTGTCGATGCCTGCCATAGGCACGGAGCCAAGGTTTCGGTACAGCTGCAAAACGCTGGACCGGAGGGCAATGCGAAAAACGCAGGAGCACCATTGCAGGCGGCATCTCCCATTCCCGCAGCATGCGGGCGTGATGTGCCTGAAGAGGTGCCAACTAGAAAGGTATACGAGCTGGTCCAAGGTTACGGGGATGCTGCCGAGCGCGCCCTTCGAGCGGGCGTTGACGCAGTGGAAGTGCATATGGCCCATGGCTACCTGGTCAGTTCGTTTATTTCCCCGCGAACTAATAAACGTGTCGACGAATTCGGCGGATCTTTCGAGAATCGTATGCGCTTTCCCCGCTTGATCTTGGAAGAGATCCGAAGACGTGTTGGGGATAGGGTGGCGGTGCTCTGTCGCATCAACGCTGCCGACGAAGAGCCGGGCGGCATTGATGCGAACGATGCGTGCGTTATTGCTCGTTACCTTGAGGAATGTGGCGTCGATGCGTTGCATGTTTCCCGTGCGGTTCATTTGCGAGATGAGTTCATGTGGGCTCCAACCTCGGTGCATGCTGGATTCAACGCTGATTTGGTGGCGAAGATCAAAGGATGCATTAGCATTCCGGTTATTTCCGTGGGGCGTTTTACTGATCCGTATTTGCCCGAGCTTTTGATCGAGCAGGGGAAATGTGATCTTGTGGCATTTGGCCGCCAGAGCTTGGCGGACCCCGAGATGCCCCGCAAATACGCCGAAGGCCGCGAAGAGGATACGATGCCATGCATCGCCTGTCTGCAGGGGTGCGTTTCCAACATGTATGCAGGCAAGCCCATACGTTGTTTGGTAAATCCTCGTTTAGGGCATGAGTGCGAAACCGTGCCAGCTGCAGTTGAGGCTAAGCGTATTGTTGTGATCGGTGGTGGCGTTGCGGGGCTGGCGG